>SDBT01000295.1_pt1 | contig 76027 bp, 96 predicted proteins | sample 2277101 | NCBI WGS metagenome assembly SDBT01 (sample SAMN10404973, study PRJNA504765) | marine sediment metagenome | isolation source: marine sediment core GS10_PC15, 103 cmbsf | place: Arctic Ocean: Southern Knipovich Ridge | collected 2010
TGGAATTCCAATGTATCATTCGGCCATGGACAATATTACATCTTCCATTAACAACACGCACCCCATTCTAAAAGAGGGGGAGTGGGTAAGCTATAATGTTGATTTGAAAAAGTTTGCCGAAGACGGAATCAATTACTACAATATTAAATATGGTACAGATCTTGATTCTAACGATTATGAGCTGGCCCATATTGATCTCGCTTGGGAAATAATAGGAGCTTTTGATACTGAAATAGAATTGAGAAACCCCTCTCTTAAAGGAAAATTTGCAGCCGATTGAACCGTTTTTTTAGAAGAAAAATGATGATTATCTTTCGTAACCACAAAAAAAATCGTCCCGATAAATGAGGACGATTTTTGTTTCTACTTGTTAATATAAAGATAAAATCTATTTATGTTTTTTGTCTTTGGTTAATATGGGTGTCACTATTAAATTCCCATCATTTAATTCAATTATATTAGAAGTTCCTTTTTCTCTTGCGGTTGTTTTATCTTCTTTATAGATGTTGTCTTTTTTACTTTTATATTTTACTAAAAGTCTATACTGGCGATCTGACCCTGGGATTAAAAATTCATCTCCCTGTTTTAACCTAAAGAGTTCTGTTGGGTTTCCTGACTCAATATGTTCTTTTTGTTCTTTCTGTGAAGTTAAAATAGCTTTATTAATTCTTTCTTCTCTTTTAATTTCCTTCTCTGATTTTTTTCCTAGGATTGGGTCAATGGGTATATTTTCAAATTTTGATTTATTAGACATGAAATTGATTTATTTAAATTAATTAAGTTATATACAAAATTTGACCTTTTTTCTATCTTATGTAAGTTAGTATAAGTCAATTAGAGAATTTGTCAAGAGTAGATATAGAATCAATATGCAAGCAGAGTAATTTAGAGTGATATGCGGGAGAGAATTCGAATCTCTAATTCACCTTTTAATGGAAGAGATTCTTTGGTAAAATATATGAAAGGTCTAAACATTAAATTAATTTAAAAAATATGTTAAATGCAATTATAGCAGTAATTATCATTCTTCTTTTATCTTCAATCAGACAGATAAATCAATATGAAAGGGGAGTCAGATTTATGTTAGGAAAATATGTTGGTTTGATGAATCCTGGTTGGAGATTGGTTTGGCCAATTATTCAATCTTACAGGAAAGTAGATTTAAGGGTAAAAGCAGTTGATGTGCCAAACCAGGAAGCGATTACAAAAGATAATATTTCAGTTAGTGTAAATGCAGTTATTTATTATAAAGTTAGAGAAGCTGATAAGGCGATTTTAGAGGTAGAGAATTTTTACTATGCTATTTCTCAACTAGCTCAAACAACAATGAGAGATGCTGTAGGTCAGGTGGATTTAGATGGACTTCTTTCTCAAAGAGATAAAGTTTCAGAGAGCATAAGAAGCATTATTGATAAAGCTTCTGATCCTTGGGGAATTCAAGTTAATAATGTCGAGTTAAAAGATATTACCTTGCCAGAAGAAATGAAGAGAGTAATTGGTAAACAAGCTGAAGCAGAAAGAGAGAAAAGGGCAATAATTATTAAAGCAGCAGGCGAAGTGATTGCCGCAAACAATATGGCTAAAGCTGCTAATATTTTATCATCAGCTAATGGGGCTCTTCATTTAAGAACCCTTCAGTCAATTAATGATTTAAGTTCTGATCAGTCAAATACTATTATTTTTGCTGTGCCTTTGGAAGTTTTAAGATCTTTTGAGGGATTTGGTAAAAGTTTACTAAAAGGAGAGCAAGGTAAATAATAAATCAAGAATTAAAATTAATAAACTAAAATACTATGTTTAAAACACATAAAACAATAATTATGGTTCTTGCCATAATAATAATCGCAGTATTGGGTTATTGGGTTTATAACTCAACATCAGATGTTGGGACAGTACCAGAAGGAAACAATGATTCTGCTATTAATGGTAATCATACTATGGACGAATTAGTTACGTTTAAAGAATGTGTAGATGGTGGTAATCCTGTTTCTGAGTCTTATCCTCGTCAATGCGAAACACTTGATGGCAGGACATTTATAGAAGAATTTTGTAATAAGAAAGATACGCAAGAATCGTTAACTTTATTTGATGCTAAACAAATTGCTATAGATAGTGAATGTGGTGACAGGTTTAAAGAGTTTAGTATGTGTAATCAAGATACTGGAACTTGGTGGATAGATTTGGATATTGAAAAAGAAGGGTGTAATCCCGCTTGTGTTATTGATATTATTACAAAAGAAGCATCAATAAATTGGAGATGCCTTGGTGCAATAGATTAAATATATGAGGAGATATACTTTGGTTAGATGATTAATTTTGCTGTTATAATTGGAATCATTGGAATGATATTCTTGTTAACTGCTTTTGCTTTAAATCTATTCAAAAAGATTACGCAAGATTCGTTGATTTATAATATTTTTAATATAATCGGGGCAGGGTTTTTGGCTTATTATGCATATATTTTAAACAGTATCCCTTTTTTAATCCTTCAAGTTATTTGGATATTATTTGCAGTTTATAAATTAATATTTTTTAACAAGAGAAATTAAAAGAATGAAAAAGTTAATATCTATTCTATTTGCGATATTTTTTATAAGTAGTTTTTTATTGCCAGTTACTTTAGCAGAAGACGAACAAAGCGCTGTTTGTGCTGTTTATTTTACAGGGGTTGGATGCTCACATTGCGTTAAAACAGATCCAGTTATTCTCATTGATCTATTAAGGGAGTATCCTGACTTAGTTATAATAGAATATGAAATTTATCAACAACCAATAAATGCGCCTTTACTTTTTGAATATGATTCTCAATATGGTTCTGGACTAGGTATACCTTTGTTTCAAAAAAATTAACTCCAAAACTCAGAAATGCTTTTATTTTTAGTAAGGTAATGGGGTCTGATCACTGTCCAATAGGGATAGAGATTTAGGCTTTTTATATGGTAGAATATATAAAAGGATAAAATATTCATATATCATAAAATGGCTAAAGCATATAAACACGCTTCCTTAATTTGTTTCGTCCTTAGTGGCCTTGCCCTGTTAGGAATTATAATTGGGATTATTAAGTCAAATCCTCTTATAACAATACTATTCTTATTACCCACAGTGATTTATGAGGTTTATCGCACAGAGGGGAAGTCAACCAAATGGGCTTCTTGGGGGCTTTTAATTGTTTTTATTGCTGAGGTAATTCTTGTTGCCTTTAATATTAGTTTTGACTTAGCAGCATTTTTAGGGACTACACAAGAGACTGTAGCGGGTTATAATATTCCTCTTGGTGATATCAAGATTGTTGGACCAGGTATTATGGCTGTTTTGGCGCTAATATTGTTTGTTCGCACTCGGGGCCGCTATACTAAATGGTTAGCAATAATTATCTTTATTACCGCTCTTGCTGTTGTATACGCCTTAGATCCGAATATTTTTTCTCAATTACTCCGTTTTGGGGTCAGGGAGGGGCTTGATATGTTATAATAAAATAGATTAAGAGCTCTTATTTATTTTACTAGGTCGAATAAGAGCTAAGTAATTAAATTTTAAATCATTTAAATATTTTTTATGGCCGAAAGAAAAGTTTATCATATAGTTCCTAATTCTGGGCAAGAAAAGGATTGGAAGATCAAAGAAGAGAATATAGATGAACCTGTGGGTTTATTTAGCAATAAAGAAGAAGCAATTGAGAAAGCAAAGGAAATAGCTAAAGCAAATGAACCAAGTCAAATAATAGTTCACCGGGAAGATGGTCAGATTCAGACAGAATATACCTATGGAGATGACCCAAGAGAGCATAAGGGTTAGTGTGAAATAAAGAAATAGACGTTTTATGAGGGGGTGCTGTTATTCGAAAATATTACTAATTTTCGGGGATAATAGCGCCTCTTCTTTAGTAAAAAGACTTAAGTCTGATTAGATAAAAATGAGAAGATCTTTAATACCAATTATATTTTGGGCATTAATAGGAGTTTTTCTTTTGATAGCAAGTCAATTTTTTATTCCAGTAGTTAGAGAATTATTTGAAGGATCTCCCATCTTTTTATTACCGTTGATTATTTTTTCTTTATTGGGCATTGCTTTAATATTTTTAACCTTAAAACAAAGAATAGGGGGAGTGCTCAAAAGATTCTTAATATTAACAGGGGTTTCGGCTACAGGGTTTTTTATTTTTGTTTTTTTGCATAATATTTTTTATGGTTTAAGTATCATAACTAGTCAAATTAGTATTTTAAGTTTTCTCATGGAGATTCTTCATATAACATTTTTCATTATTGCAATTTTTGTTTGTCCTTTAGGGTTTGTGATTGGTCTCATAGGGACTACTGCAGTGTTTATTAAAAAGAAAAAATAGAATAATAAAAAAAGGGGGTGAAATTATGAAAATTAAAAAGAAGAAAGAAGAATGTAAAGGATTGCGATTTTCTGTAGTAATTAATGGTGAGGAGGTAGGTAGAGCGTTTTTATACATTCTTTATAATAATCTTCATGAAGAACCTTTTGGATTTTTAGAAGATGTTTATATTGATAAAAATTTAAGAGGCCAGGGGTTTGGAACCCAATTACTTGATAAAGTCATGAAAGAGGCAAAGAAAGAAGGATGTTATAAAATCATTGCTACAAGCCGTCACGCTAGACCTAAAGTTCATAAATTATATAAACGTCTTGGTTTTAAAAATCAAGGAATTGAATTTAGGTTAAATTTTTAATTTTTATAATTACTAAGAAATTTTAAAAGGCGTTGAATTAATTCTCAACGCCTTTTTTTATTTGGCATTAGTTTGACATATCAGGATATTGGATGTATACTTAAACAGGTCGTAAATTAAGTTAAGTAAAAGTTCAAAAAATGAGTAACAAACTTTATGTAGGCAGTCTTTCCTATGATACTAATTCAGAGGGCTTAGAAAAATTATTTTCTGAGGCTGGAAAAGTGGAATCCGCAGCTGTTATCACAGATAAATTTTCTGGAAGATCAAAAGGTTTTGGTTTTGTAGAAATGTCATCTGAAGAAGAAGCTAAAAAAGCCGTTGAAATGTTCAATGGCAAGGAATTAGACGGAAGAACAATCATAGTTGATGAAGCAAAGCCAATGAAGAAAAGTTTTTAATTAAATTTTCTTCTCAATACAAAAAGAGCCCGAAAGGGCTCTTTTTTGTTAGGAGTTGACTTTTGATGATTATGGGTATATACTCATAATAGATAGTTAGCATGAAGGTCGAACTATCTCGTAACTATAAATTTAAAATTAAAAGATAAAAATATGCCAAGACCAAGACTTTGTCGGAGAATCAGATTTAATACAAACATAACCTATTTTAAACCCCAGGGTGTGCCAATGAGGTTTTTGGATATTGTAGAATTAACTGCTGAAGAAGTAGAAGCTTTAAGATTAAAAAATGTGCAAGATTTAGACCAGCAAGAAGCAGCTAAGAAAATGAATACATCACAAAGCACTTTCCAAAGAATATTATCATCAGCCTATAAGAAAATATCAGATGCTTTGATAAATGGTAAAGCTATAAAAATAATTTGTGGATAATATGGGGATAGTTTTTAGATTTTGATTAAAATATTATAACTTTTGCTTTATTTAAGCGAAAAGATCTTCTATTTAGAATAGAGGATTTTTTATTTTTTCTTCTTGACTTTATGGGTTGATAGGGAGTAAAATGGAAGAAAGTGGATAGATGTGGATAAGTGTGGGGATAAATATGTTTTTTGTGGAAAACTTTTTAATCTGCTTATTATGTTTATTGGAGAATATTATTACACAATAGATCCAAAAGGAAGAATAGCTATTCCTTCTAAGTTAAGAAAAGCTCTTTCTAAAGGAGGAGTTATTACAAAAGGATTAGACAATTGTCTTTTTATTTTCTCTTTGAAAGATTGGCAGCAAATGGCAGAAAAAATTAAAGAATTACCTTTGAGCCAATCTAATTCTCGAGCTTTTTCCAGGCTAATGCTTGCCGGCGCAATGGATATTAAGTTAGACAGCCAAGGGAGAATTCTTGTTCCTGATTATTTAAGAAAATATGTAGGGTTAAAAAAGAAAATTGTTTTGGCAGGTGTTTATAATCGTTTAGAAGTTTGGGATGAAAAAGAATGGGAAAAATACAAAAAAAGAACAGAAAAAGAATCAGGTGATATAGCAGAAAAATTAGGAGATTTAGGAATATAAAATTATGGCGCATGTTCCAGTACTTTTAAAAGAAGTAATCGATTATTTAGATTTACAAGCAAACGAAAATTTTATTGATATGACAGTAGGTGAAGGAGGACATACTGCTGCCATTCTTGAGAAAAATGAACCGAAAGGGAAAGCATTGGGGATTGAAATGGATCCCGAGCTTTATCAAAAACTGAAATCATGGATGGTGAAATTTCCAAATAGATTAATTTTAATAAATGATTCTTATATTAATTTGGAAAAGATTGTTAGGAAGAATGATTTTAAGCCAATTCACGGAATTTTATTTGATTTAGGAATGTGTTCATGGCATTTAGAAGCATCTGGAAGAGGTTTTTCTTATTTAAAGGATGAACCATTGGATATGCGCTTTAATCCTAAGAATGATTTAACGGCTGCAGAGATTATAAATTTTTGGGATATAGAAAAAATAGAAAAGATTTTGAAAGAATTTGGAGAAGAAAAATACGCGCATCGTATCTCTTTGGCGATTAAAGAAGCGAGAAAAAAAGAAAGAATTATTGGAACTCAGCAATTGGTAGATATTTTAGAAAGAGTTCTTCCAAAAAATTATGACAAGAAAAGAATACATTTTGCCACACGTACATTTCAAGCTTTGCGCATTGCTGTAAATGATGAATTGCAAATAATAGAAAATGGAATTGAACAAGCAATTAAAATATTAACACCAGGAGGAAGAATTGCAGTGATTTCATTTCATTCTTTAGAAGATAGAATTGTAAAAAATATTTTTAGAGAAAAAGCTAAAATTGGAGAATTAAGCATACTTACTAAAAAACCAATCAATCCTTGCCAAGAAGAAATTAGAAATAATCCTCGTTCTCGTTCTGCTAAATTGCGCGCTGCTGAAAGATTATGAATGATTGTAAATGATAAATTATAAGATTACTAATAATTACCAATTACTTAATTACTAATAATTATTTAATTTCATTCATGACAACTATCTATAATCACAACAAAAATAATAGAAAACATGTGATTGTTTTGGGTTCTGTCAGAAAGTATAACTCTCGTAAAAAAAGAAAATTGCAATGTTTTATAAATGAGGCAGGGGAGTATATAGGGCATATTAAATTAGTTATTCTTCTTTTAATTCCGTTTTTAATGATTGGAAGTTGTTGGTTGATACTTTTTGGAAAAAACATCTCTCTTAATTATATGATTCATAATTTTAAAAATGAGATCAGCCAGAATCAAGAAAAATTTGATTATTTAACAGAAAAATCCGCATTTATTACTTCTTCTCAAGAAATAGAAGAATGGGCAAAAGAGAATGATTTTATAAAAGTAGAGGATATTTCTTACTTAAATCTGATGAATGATAATTTAGTCCAAAGATAAGTTTTCTATGAGAAGAAAAAATAAGAACTTTTTTAAAAGGACTCGTAGGAATAGCCAATCTTTTCAAGGAAGAATTTCCGTTATTCATTTTCTATTTATTATTCTTTTTTTAGCTTTAAGTTGTCAGCTTTATAACATTCAAGTAAAAGAGAATTTAAAGTTTGTAAATCAGGCAGAAGCTCTTCATGATACGACTACAATTTTACCCCCTGATAGGGGTTCAATTTATTTTCAGGATAAAAATAAGGAATACATTCCCGCTGCCATTAATAAAAAATATAATTCTCTTTATGCTGTTCCAAAAGAAATAGAAAACCCAGAAGAAGTAAGTGAGCTTTTATCAGAAATAATTCCTTTGTCTTATGAGCAGATTTTTTCACGTTTGAATAAAGTAGACGATCCATATGAGCCACTTCTTAAAAAGATTGAAGATGATGATTTGATTGATAATATTCAGAACATGCAGATAAAAGGTGTTTATCTTGGTGAAGAGAGTTATCGTTATTATCCATTAGATTCTTCTGCTGCCCAGGTGATTGGATTTGTTGGAGAGGCGGACGATGGGTTAATTAAAGGGCGCTACGGATTGGAATCTTATTATGATACTATTCTTTCTGGCAAGAAAGGCATTTTTATGGGCATTAAAGATGCCTTTGGGCGTTTAGTTCGTTCCAATTTTTCTGAGGAAGAAAAAACTATTGAAGGGCTTTCAATTGAGACCACTATAGATAAAAATATTCAATTTGCCACTGACAGAATTTTGGAGGATCTGATAAAGTACAGGGAAGCAAGTAAAGGCACAATTATTGTAATGGAAGTAAAAACAGGAAGAATTTTAGCGTTAGCCAATATACCAACATTTAATCTTAATAATTTTCCTGATATTGAGGATTATTCAATTTTTGGAAATTTTGCTACAGAAGAAAGATATGAGCCTGGCTCAGTGATAAAACCTTTTACTATGGCAGTAGGTCTTGATACTAATAAAGTTACTTCAGATACTACTTATATTGATAAAGGGTATTATGAAATAGGTGGTTTTCATTTAACTAATTATCGAAATGAAGTTCATGGAAAATCTACAATGCGCAATGTTTTAGAGCATTCTATAAATACTGGAGCAATTTTTGTTGCTGAGAAAGTAGGAAGTGAAAATTTAAGAAAATATTTTAAAAGATTTGGTTTTGCAGATACAACAGGAGTAGATTTGCCCTTAGAGATCAGCGGTGATTTATCTAATTTAGAATATCCAAAATCCAATCCCACGTATTCTGCAACTGCTTCTTATGGAGTTGGAATATCTGTTACGCCTATGGAATTAATTAAAGCTTATACGGCAATAGCAAATAAAGGACGTTTAGTTACTCCATATTTGGTGGAAAGTACAAGGGACAAAGCCGGTAATCGCACTACCCTAATGTCAACTGAATCTTTATCAGATTTTCCTCAAGTAATAAAACAGGAAACCGCAGAAATCTTAACTTCAATGTTAGTCGGAGTAATCGAAAATGGTTTTGGGGGAAATGCTAAAGTTAAAGGTTATAGCATTGCTGGCAAAACAGGAACTTCTTATGTGGCTTTTGAAGATAAAAAAGGGTATTCTGACGAGGTTATTCATACCTTTGTAGGGTTCTTTCCAGCTTCGAATCCCAAATATATTATTTTAGTAAAAATGGATAAACCGCAATGGGGCAAAGAAGCTGCTAGCTATACAGTAACTTTAGCTTTTAGAGAAGTTAAACAATTTTTAATAAATTATTATAATGTTCCTCCAGATGAGGACATAAATTAATTTATCAAAATTTGATAAATTAATATAATATTTCACTTGACGAGTTGTAGATTATGAAAAGAAGATTTATTCAATACATACTTAGATATCTTACAAAACTTATTTTGTGGCGCTATAAGCCTCTTATTATTGGCGTAACAGGAAGTGTTGGAAAAACTTCCACAAAAGAATCTATTTATACTGTTCTAAGAAAAAGATTTAGAGTTGAAAGGAATATTTCTAATTTAAATACAGAGATAGGAATGCCCCTTACTATAATTAGGGGCAAAGATGCCAAACGAAATATTTTGCTTTGGTTTTATAATTTTTTTCATACTTTTTGGCTGTTTATTTTCAAAACAAAAACATATCCAGAAATATTAGTTTTAGAGATGTCTGAAGACGTTCCTGGCATGATAAAATACTTAGTTGATTTAGCTCAGCCCAAAATAGGTGTAGTTACTACTATTGGAGATCCGCCTGTTCATTTAGAATATTATAAAAATGTTAATCAGTTGATTGAAGAAATGAGTTATTTACCCCAAAGCTTATCTTTTGATGATACGATTGTTTTGAATGCTGATAATCCGCTAGTTTTGGATTTTAAAGATAAAACCGTTGCCAAAGTTTTTTCTTACGGTTTTTCTGAAAATTCTGATGTTAAAATAACAGAATATAAATTAATTAATACAGAGAATTTAGAAAATATAGGAATGAATTTTCGCTTAGAATCTAGTGGTAGTTTTGTGCCAGTGAGGATTGAAGGTGTTTTTGGAAAAGGACAAATTTATGCTTTAGCTGCCGCTGCCGCTGTGGGGTTATCTTTAGATATGAATTTAATAGAGATTAGCGAAGCAATGAAGGATTATAAAATAGCGAGGGGCAGGACCAAATTTATACGCGGAATAAATAGCAGTTGGCTATTAGATGATTCTTATAATGCTTGTCCAGATTCAGTTCGTGTTGCACTTGATTTACTTAAAGAAGTTCCTGCAAAAAGAAAAATTGTTATTTTAGGGGATATGAAGGAATTAGGCGTAAATTCAAATCAGGCTCATATAGAAATAGGAAAAGATATAGCAAATGTAGTTCAAGTTTTTATCGCCGTGGGAGAAGAGATGGCTTTTGCTAAGCAAATAATTGATGATGAATATTCTAATATAGAGACTTTTTGGTTTAAAGATAGCCAAGAGGCAAAAGCATCGATTAAAAAGATGATTAAAAAAGGCGATTTAGTATTGATTAAAGGTTCACGCGCAATGGAAATGGAGAAAATTACTGAGAAATTAAGAAAGTAGATTTGCTCAAAATTTAGCTTTATGTTATATTTTGCTACTTGCCGTCATCGTCTAGTTTGGTTTAGGACGCATGGTTCTCATCCATGTAACCCGGGTTCAAATCCCGGTGACGGCACATATGAAAAATATATCGCAAAAAAGTTGGCTATTATTGGGTACAAGCTTTGTTATATCAATCTTTTTAAATTGGATAGTGTTTAAGAAAACTGGACCTAATTTTCCAGTAATTTTTCGTTCTAATGATTTTGGAATTAATTTTTTGGGTAACAGGAATTTGCTTTGGCAAATTCCTGTTTTGGGTATCATTTTTATTTATATAAATTATTGGCTTTCACGACTATTCCAGGGTTCTTATAAAAACTTGAGTAAATTACTTTTTTTTGCTAATATAGGAGTTGCTATTTTTATACTTTTAATTAGCACCCAAATATATTTTCTAAACCGATAAATTTAAAATTATATTAATATGTTGGCAGTTATTGAGACAGGAGGAAAACAATATTTAATTTCTCCGAAACAAAAGATTAAAATAGAAAGAATAAAAGACGTAAAAGAAGGAGATGAAATAACTTTTGATAAGGTTCTTCTTATAGTTGATGACAAAGGTGATGTAAAAATAGGTCAACCTTATATTTCAGGGACAAAAATTATTGCAAAATGTGAAGAATCAGGAATGTCCAAAAAGATTATTGTTTTTCGTTATCGCCATAAAACTCGTTATAAAAAGAAAAAAGGGCATAGGCAGCCCTTTATGAAAGTATTAATTAAAGAAACGAAATAGTTTTATTTTCTTCCTTCCAAAGCATTTGTTAAGGTTTCTGCGTCGGCAAATTCTACTTCTCCTCCTTGCGGAAGTCCACGAGCTAATCTTGTTATTTTAATTTTGTCATCCAGATCTTTAATAGATTTTTCCAAAGAGTATGTGGTTAAATTACCTTCTGATGTGGGGCTGAGGGCTAGAATTACTTCTTTTACTTGTTGATTTGAGGATTGAGTTTTTTTAATTCGCAATAAAAGCTGAGGAATTGTTATCCTCAGTTTTTTATTTTCATCAATTTCTGATAATAACCTTCCTAAGACGTGATAAATGCCATGATATTTATTTGTTTTTTCTATAGACAAAAGATCAGTTTCTTTCTCCACAACACATATAATTGATTTGTCTCTTTGTAAGTTATTACAAATTTTACATAATTTATTACTCAAAGATTTTTTCCCTTGTTCTATTTCCGTGATGAAAAAACAATTTGGGCATATCTGCGTTTTAGAAAATAAATCAACAAAGGCATGATAAAAATTATTTTGTGATTCTTTTTTTTGATGTAATAACCAAAAAGCCAAACGTGTAGTTTGACGTGGTCCCATACCTGGGAGTTTTGAAAATATATTCACGAAATCTTTTATTGGTTTTGGTAAATCCATTTTTGTTATTCTCCTTCCATGCCAGGAAACTTTTCATCTTTTTCCAGGTTGCGGAAACTTGCCAATTGTTCATTAAAGAACAGATTTGCATAACCTAAAGGGCCATTACGATGTTTTGCAATTATAATTTTAGCAATATTTTTATTTTCAGAATCTTCTTTATAACGGTCTTCACGGTAGACAAAAAGGACTACATCAGCGTCTTGTTCTAAACTGCCAGTTTCTCTTAAGTCAGAGAGTTTAGGAATACATAATGGTCTTGCTTCAACAGCACGATTAAGCTGTGAAATGGCTAATACAGGTATATTTAATTCTCTTGATAAAGCTTTTAAGCAACGCGAAATTTCAGAATATTGTTGGACAGTGCTTTCACGAGAAAGTGAAGGACTAATTAGTTGGATATAGTCCACAATGATTAATCCTAAATTTGTTTCTGCCTGTAGTCGACGCGCCATTGTTCGAATTTGCATTACTGTAGGTGAAGCAGCATCATCAATAAATATTGGGGCTTCTGACAGACGAGATAAAGAATCTTGAATAAGAGTAAAATCATTAATATCTTCATCAGTAGAAAGGCGTCCTGTCCTTATTTTCCATAAACCAACTGTAGATTCAGCTGCTATTAATCTGTCAACTACTTGATCTTTTGACATTTCTATACTAAAGATTCCTACAGGAATTTTTTCTTCCAATGCGACATGACGGGCAATATCCAAAGCAAGAGATGTTTTTCCTAAAGAAGGTCGTCCTCCCAAAATAATTAAATCAGATTTTTGCAATCCACCAAGATAATGATCTAGATCGTGAAATCCAGTGGATATTCCCCGTAATTTATCACCACCTTTATGCAATTGGTCTATTCTTTCAAAAGCTTTAACCAATTCTCCTTTTAAAGCCACAAATTCATGCGCTATAGATTTTTTAGCAATAGAGAAAATGATTTGTTCTGCATTATCTAAAACCTCATTTATATTTTCTGATTCTTGCCATCCTAATTCAGCAATTTTATAAGAAGCGGCGATTAAATCACGCAATACTTTTTTTTGATGAACAATATTGGCATAATGAACTATATGAGCACTTGTAGGCGTTTTATTGACTAAAGACGTTAAAAAACTTGCTCCCCCTATTTCACCCAATTGTTTTTTTTCCTTTAAGCGATTAGATAATGAAAGAACATCAATTGGGGCATTTCGTTGGTATAAGTTTAAAATGGCTTTATAGATAATGCGATGTTGGGGTTGATAAAAATCTTCAGGAAATAAAGTATCAGCTATTTTGACGATAGCGTCTTTATCTATTATAAGAGATCCTAATGTTGATTCTTCTGCCTCTATATTTTGAGGCGGAAGTTTTCCTTCAGTTATGTTTTTTTCGGCCATGTATTAGATATTAAAATTTTGGTTTTATAATTGTACCTTTTTTTGTGTCTTCTAGTAAAAATCCGGATTTTTCTATAATTTTTCTTATTTTATCGGCTTTTGCCCATTCTCTCATTTTTCTTAATTGTTCTCTTTCTTTTGCTAATTCTTTTATCTTTTTTGGCGGAATAACAAGTTTAATTTTATCTAATCCTAACCCTAATACTTTATCAAAATTTAAGGCTAATTGGTAAACTTCTTTTGAAATGATTTCATTCGTTTTTTTTGGATTGTTTCTAATTTGATAATAAGCTTTTATTAATTTCCAGAAAGCAGCCAAAGCCCTTGGAGTATTAAGATCGTCATTAATTGATTCCTCAAATTCTTTCTTTATTTTACTCAATGAAAGAACTGCTGCTTCTTTTTTTTGAATCTTTTTTTTATCAATTAAACAATCTAAAATAAAGTTATAAATATTACTCAGGCTTTCTTGGGCATTTTCCAATGCCTTTTGAGAAAATTCTAAAGATGTTCTGTAATGGCTGTTTAGAACTAAATAACGAAATGCAATAGGGGAAAAACCAGATTCTTCAATGTTTTTAATTAAAATTGCATTACTTTCAGATTTCCCCATTCGCGCGTCCTTTAAAACAAGGAATTCTCCATGCAGCCAGAAATTTACAAATCTTTTATTTGTTGCAGCCTCTACCTGGGCTATTTCATTAGTGTGATGAATGGGAACATGATCTATTCCTCCAGTATGTATATCAATCGTTTGGGCTTTTTTTGGAAAAAACTTTTTTCCCTTAAAAGCTTTACTTAAATATTTTAAATTAATGACAGAGCATTCAATATGCCAACCTGGAAATCCTATACCCCAAGGTGATTTCCACTCCATTTGTCTTTTTGCGTTTTTTGGGGAGAATTTCCATAGAGAAAAATCAGTAATATTTCTTTTCTCTGGAGATAGCTCTATTCTTGCTCCAGCCTTTAATGTTTTATTAAGTTTTTTAAAATTCATTCCAGTTAACTTTCCGTAGTCTTTCAATTTAGAAGTATCAAAATAAATTCCATCACTAGTTTGATAAGTGAAGTTATCTTTTTCTAATGATTTAATAAGTTCGATGTCTTCTTCAATATGATCTGTTGCTTTGGCTATTATGTCTGGAGCGAGAATATTTAATTTTTTACAATCAACAAAGAAAGATTTAGTATAAAATTCGGCTATTTCAAAAGCGGATTTTTTTAATTCTTTTGCCGCTTTTTCTATTTTGTCTTCGCCTGTATCAGCCTCAGAAGTTAAATGTCCCACGTCAGTAATGTTCATTACGTGTTTAACTTTATATTTTTGATACAGCAAAACTCTTTTTAAAATATCCTCAAAGATATATGTTCTTAAATTTCCAATATGTGCTGTTGAATAAACAGTAGGACCGCAAGTGTAAAGACCTACTTGCTTATCTTTTATTGGCTTAAAAACCTCCTTCTTTTTAGTAAGAGTATTGTAAAAATAAATCATTTATAGGAACTTTCTTTTTTTAAGGTAAGAAAAGATTAATATTGATGGTATAAAGGCAATTGATAGGATAAGCCAAAAATCATAAGGAGAACCTATAAAAGGTAAATAACTAGTATTCATTTGATAAATACTAGTGACTAATATAGTAGGCCAGGTTATAAGAGAGAGAATTGTATAGATTCTGGTTAAGAGATTAATTTTATGTTCCATCAAGGAATTATTTGTGTTTTCTAATGATTCTATATTGTCTTTGAAACTATCAATAAGATTTTCCACTTTAGTGCTATCACCGACTAAATCGTCAAAATAAATACGTTTGCTTTCTCCAAAAATTCGTGGTCCTTGTCTAGATAAAGAACATAAAGTTTCTTTTAAGTATCTAAATATTCTCTGGAAGTTAAGGACATCTCTTTTTACAAGAGAAATATTAGGAATTGCGTCTTCTGCTTTGCCTTGGAATATCTCTTTTTCCACATCATTAATTTTCTTCTGAATGTGATAAATTTGTCGTATAGCAAAATCCAAAAAATATTCTATGATGAAATAAAGAAGTTTTATAGTGTCATTAAGATATAAATTCTCAAAATCTTTTGTGTAAACTTTTTCCATAAGTTCTTCGCGCATTACTGTGCTCTTTTCATAACAGATTGTAATGAGTGTATTTTTATCCAAGATAATGTCTAATTCCCATGGGGAAGATTTTTTTTCAACAGCGTTCCAACATGGAAAATGAGTTACTAAAAAGATATAGCCATCGTGCGCTTCAGTTTTATTTCTTTGGGAAGGCATTTTAAGCTCTTCCAAGATAATAGGGTGAAAACGATAGTTTTTGCGAAGATATTCAATGTCTTCTTGAACAGGACAGGTAATATCTACCCAAGTAATTTTTCCTTTAAATATTTGTCTCATATAAAGATATTTTACCATGGCGTATAAAGTCAGGCAAATTCAATCGTGGAAAAGTAGGGGATAGCAGGTGAGGAGATATTGTCTCAAAAACACGCTAATCGCTATCGTTTTTCAACAATATCTCCTCACTTTCGGGAGGCAAATACTTGTTTTCTTGTTGGTAATCTATTTTATAATGTTAATATGATAAAAAATTAGTTCTTGACAGACTGAATAATTGCTGATATAATAAAGTTGCAAGATTGTGTAGCTTGAAAAATGAATAAATCAAAAAAATATAAAAATATAGAAAGGAAAAGGAGGTGAAAAAGAAATGAAATGGATAGTAGTATTTTTTATTGTTTTTTGGGGAATAGATTGGATATTGTATAACTTTTCTGATGGTGATGATTTTTTACGAGAGGAGTTGAAAACAAATGAGAGTAGTAGTAATTATGGAAAATAAAATATCTTATTCTGAAGATGATTTTGTTAGAATGGGGCCTAAAGGTTTTAGGGAGAGAATTAAAGAGCGGATAGAAATAGAAAAAAGGTTATCGGTAGGTTGGAAAGTGAAAGAAATACAAATTTACAAGGTGTAAGAGATAAAAGAATGAAAAGAAAGAAAAAGGAGGTATGAAAGAATGAAAGTACAATCTACAGTAGTAAAAGAACGTTGGATTCGCTGTGGTTTAGAGATTAAGATTAAGTTTGATAGTGTTTCTCTCACAGAAGCGGTAAATCTAGAATTACTAAAAGGAGCTGTCGTCGGCCATGCTAAAGTAAAGTTTGTAGATGATGAAAAAAGCAAAGGGTTTCTGGATATACATATTTTTCAAAAATAAAATAAGAGAAGAGAAGTGCTTATATATAAACACTTATTGTTCAAAGTAAAGGCGGCCTAAAAAACCGCCTTTTTTTATAGAAAAATCAAAGCAATGGCTATAATCAAATAACAAAATTGTTATTTGTTAATTGATTTAGCAGTTTGACATTTTGATTGCTAATGCGTAAAATAGAAGAAGATAATATGGTAATAAAATTAAAAGACAGAAATAGTTATATTTTGAAGGTTTTGATTAAAGAATATACTCGTACTGGCGAACCTATTGCTTCTGAAATTTTAAATGCTAAATATCGTCTTGGTGTGAGTTCGGCAACAATTAGAAATGATTTTGTGATACTCACTGAAGAAGGTTATTTATACAAACCCTATATTTCAAGCGGGCGTATACCAACAGACAAAGCCTGGAAATTTTTTATTGATACTATTTTTGAGGATGAAAATGATTCTTTAGAACAATGGGAAGAAAAATTAAAAAATCGAGTATTAAAAATTAAACCTAAGCCAAAAGAACACATCAATTTTGTAAAAGAAATAAAAGAATTATTAGATGTGATATCTGAAGAAAGCCATTCGTTTTGTTTCTGTTATTTATTTGAAAAAGATGAAATAATTAAACAAGGGCTTAAATATATGTTTGCGGAAATACTTGAAGAAGAATTATTAACTTGCAGATTCTTTCAACAAATAGTCGAGTCTTTGGAAAAATTGGATGAAAAGTTAAAAATTATGAAGATTGATGAGAATCCGCTTATTTCGAGCAAAGAGAGAAACAAGGTTCTCGCCAAAGGTGAGGTTCTTATTCTGATAGGGAAAGAAAATCCTTTTGTGCAGTCTGATCAATTTAGTTCTTTGCTTAGTGTTGTTTCCAAACCAAGGGCAATTTTAGGAATATTAGGGCCTAAAAGGATGCCTTATAAAAGAAATATAGCTATTTTAAGGGCAATTACTAATTTAACATCTTAAATTTAAGTTTGAGTCATATCGAAGGATGTCATAAATATTTAATTTTAAAAATATGACTGATAGTAAAAAACAAAAGGAATTTGAAAAATTAAAAAAAGAAAAAGGCGAATATTTAAAAGGATGGCAAAAAGAAAGAGCCGATTTTATTAATTACAAAAAAAATGAGAAAGAAAGATTTAAAGAAGTTGTAAGGTTTTCTAATGAAAGAATTATCAAATCATTAATTGCTGTCTTAGATGGGTTTGATTTAGCCATTGAAAGTTTTTTAAAACAAGGAAAAGATAAAAAAGAAAATGAACATTACCTTAAAGGAATTTATTTAATAAAGAGTCAATTAGAAGATATTTTAGATAAGGAAGGTATTGAGAAAATTAATGTTAAATTAGGTGATTTATTAGATCCAACTTTTCACGAAGTAGTAGCAGTAAAAGAAAATGAGAAATTTTCTCCTGATACGATTACAGAAATTTTAGAAAAAGGGTACATTCTTAATGGCAAAGTAATTCGTCCTTGTCGGGTAATAGTAGCAAAGGCAAAGGATAATAAATAATTAACCAATAACAAATAATATAAAACAAAATTATGGCAAAAGTATTAGGTATAGATTTAGGAACAACTTTTTCAGCAATGGCCACTATAGAAGGTGGCCAACCAAAAATTATTGAAAATGCTGAAGGTGAAAGAACAACTCCATCAATGGCAACTTTTTCCAAAACAGGAGAAAGATTAATTGGGACACTAGCTCGTCGCCAAGCTATTACAAATCCTCAAAATACAATTTATTCAGTAAAAAGATTAATTGGAAGAAAGTTTTCTGATTCAATTGTTCAAAAAGACAAAGACCTTCTTTCTTATGAAATTAAAGAAGGCACCAATGGCGGAGTAGAAATAGAAATGGGGGAGCGTTGGTATAAGCCCCAAGAGATTTCCGCAATGCTTTTACAAAAATTAAAAGTAGACGCTGAAGCAAAATTGGGAGAAAAAATTACTGACGCAGTAATAACATGCCCTGCTTATTTTGATGATAGCCAGAGAAAAGCGACTAAAGACGCAGGAGAAATAGCTGGTTTTAATGTAAAAAGAGTAATAAACGAGCCAACAGCAGCTGCCTTAGCTTATGGACTAGATAAAAAGAAAGACCAAGAAATAGTTGTTTATGATTTTGGAGGAGGAACTTTTGATATTTCTATTCTTTATGTCACTCCTGACACGATTGAAGTGAAGGGAACAGGTGGTGATACGCATTTAGGTGGCGATGATTTTGACCAAAAAATAATGGATTGGGTCATAGAAAGTTTTAAACGGGATGAAAATATAGATCTACATAAAGATCCTTTAGCGTTGCAAAGAATTAAAGAAGCGGCTGAAAAAGCAAAGAAAGAGCTATCTTCAACAATGCAAGTGGAAATTAACTTACCGTTTATTACTTCTGGAGCTTCTGGTCCAAAGCATCTCTCTTATAGTTTAAGTCGTTCCAAATTAGAAGAATTGGTTGATGATTATATTAAAAAATCAATTGATTTAACTAAAAAAACAATAAAGGAGTGTAAACTAAAGATTTCTGATATAGAAGAAATAGTTTTAGTTGGAGGACAAACAAGAATGCCTAAAATTCAGGAAGAAGTAAAAAAAATATTTGGCAAAGAACCAAATAAAGAAATTAATCCAGATGAAGTTGTAGCAATTGGAGCAGCTATTCAAGCTGGTATTATAGGCGGAGAAATGAAAGATGTTTTGCTTTTAGATGTTACGCCTCTTTCTTTGGGCATAGAAACGTTGGGTGGAGTGAACACGGTTTTAATTTCCAAAAATACTACTGTGCCAGTTGCTAAAAGTCAGACATTTTCCACTGCCGCAGAAAATCAGACTTCAGTGGAAATTCATGTGCTTCAAGGAGAAAGGCCAATGTCTGCTGATAACAAATCTCTTGGGAGATTTATATTAGATGGCATTCCTCCTGCCCCTCGCGGTATACCTCAAATTGAAGTAACTTTTGATATTGATGTTAATGGGATTTTAAATGTTACTGCTAAAGATAAAGCCACTGGAAAAGAGCAATCTATTCATATTGAGGGATCTTCAGGTTTGTCAAAAGAAGAAATAGAAAAACTGAAAAAAGAAGCTGAATTACATAAAGAGGAAGACGAGAAGAAAAAGGGAAATATTGAAATAAAGAATAATGCAGAATCATTAGTTTATACCACAGAAAAAACTTTGAAAGACGCAGGTAAAAAAGTTCCTGCTGATTTAAAGGCTAAAATTGAAGACAAGGCCAAGGAGTTGAAAGAAGTGTTGAAAAATGATGATTTTGATATTATAAAGACAAAAACCGAAGAATTATCTCAATCATTACAAGAAGTAGGAACTCATCTTTACCAACAACAAAAACAAGAAGAGGAAAAAGGTAAATCAGAACAAAAAAAGCCAGATAAGAATGATAAAAACGATAAAAATGATAAAGGCGATAAGGATGATAAAGGAGCAAAAGACGCTGATTTCGAGGAAAAATAACAACCTTTCGTTTCACTCAAGAACGTTGAATTAAAACTAGTAAGTTTTAATATAACAACCTTTCGTTTCACTCAAGAACGTTGTTTTCTCTCTTTGTTCAAAAATAATGCTATGGTATAATTGAAACTGTTGTAATTTTTTATGGCAAAAAGACCTAATTTTTTAAACAGCTATAAGTTAGCTTATCAAGATAGAACAATTCTTTTAAAAAATTCTATTGTAGGTATTTTGATTGTAGCTTGTTTTGCTTTAGGGTCTCTTTTTTTTATTGAATTATTGCAAGGTTTTACTAATAGTAATTTAATAGGCGCATGTATATTCTGGATAATGGGATTATGTTTGCTTCCGATATTCTTTTTGGTGCTTCCAATAAAAGATTTTCTGTTTTGGAATTTGATTATTAGTGTGAGCGCATTCATTCCATTATTGCTTAGCCATCAATGGGATAAGATTCTTTGGTTTATTTGGGGTGTTATTTTTGTTCTTCTTTTATTATCAAGAATAAGAATAAAAATAGAATATAACTCTCTAATAAATCTTCAGTGGATACGTATAGTGGCCAAAGGTTCTTTTTTTATCCTCTTGGCTTTAGTAATATCTTTGTCTACCTTAGCTTGTTTTCATGAAAATATGGCATTTATAGAGCAAGGAGGAATTAAAGCTTTGGACTCTATTTTTTCTCAAACAGGGGCTATACAACCTTATTCTAATTTACAACTCTCAGGAACAATTGATGACATTTTAGGAAAATATATTGAACAACAAATTCCAGATTTAGGAGATTTTGACTCAATAGTTAACCAACCTATTTTAGAACAAACAAAGTTAAAGCTTTCTGAATTTTTAAAATATCCTGTTGCTGGTAAGGAGAAATTATCGTCTTTGATAGTAGAAACATTAAAATCCCGTTGGCAAACTTTTTCTCCTTTATTAAAAATTGGAGTTAGTGTTTTAGTCTCTTTATTAATGATAAGTTTTTTAAAGTTTTTTAATATTATATTTTCTATTATTTTAGTTGCCATTAGTTGGATTTTTCTTCAAATCCTTTTGTATTTTAAATATTTGAAAATTAAACGTGTAGGAGTAGAAAAACAAGAGATTATTATTTCTAGTTAATGTATATGAAAGATTATTATGACATTTTAGGAGTTTCTCGTGATGCTTCTCCAGAAGAAATTAAAAAGGCTTTTTATAAATTAGCTCATAAGCATCACCCAGATAAAGGAGGTAGTTCAGAGAAATTTAAAGAGATAAATGAAGCATACCAGGTTTTATCTAATAAAGAGAAAAGAGCTCAATATGATAAATTTGGTCATGTATTTGATGGTGCAGGAGCCGGTTTTCAACAGGGATTTTCCGGATTTGAATGGCAAGAAAGTGGATTTCAATCGCCATTTGGTTTTTCTGGCGATTTTGATATAGGAGACATCTTTTCTGATTTTTTTAAAGAAGCTTCTGTTTCTTCAAGAAAGAGGAAAAGTGCACACCAAAATAAAGGGAGAAATATTGAGGTTAATCTGGAAATAAATTTAGAAGAGGCAGCTTTTGGGGCAAGAAAGGATATTGTTTTTAAAACTTATCTTGTTTGTGAGCATTGTAATGGTAAGGGATATGAACCAAATTCTAAGCTAAAAGAATGTTCAAATTGTAAAGGAGAAGGGGTAATTAGAGAATTACGCAGAACTTTTTTAGGAGAATTTACCCAAATAATCGAATGCCCAAAATGTAAAGGGAGAGGAAAAATTCCTGAAAAGCCATGTAAGACTTGCGGAGGTGATGGCCGTTATTATGGTAATAAAGAGATAAAAGTGGACATTCCTGTTGGAATAAGAGATGGAGAAACAATCAGAATAAGAAAAGAAGGGGAGGCAGGAATATTAGATGGATTAAGCGGAGATTTATATATTAGGATAATAATCAGGCGACATTCAGTCTTTGAAAGAAAGGGTGATGATTTACATACGACTTTGTACATTACTTTTACTGAGGCAGTGCTTGGTGCTAAAAAAGATGTAAAAATTTTAAATTCATTAAAAGATAAAGAAAAGGATATCCTTTTAAAAATTCCCTCTGGAACAGAATCCGGAGAAATCTTTCGTATTAAAGGAAAAGGTGTTAAACATTTTGATGCTCCAGGCCAGGGGGATTTATATGTTAAAATAAGGATTAAGACTCCTAAGAAAGTTTCTGCACAGGCAAAAGAACTTTTGGAAAAACTGCAAAAAGAAATCGAATAATATATATTTAAGAATACCGAAAATTAAATAATAAAGAATTAAAAATAATAAAAAATCATGAAAAATTTTACAACTTTAATAAAGGAAAGCTTTGAGGTCTATAAAAAGAAGATAAAACCAATTTTGTTACTACTACTTATTTCTGTAGTTGGAATAGCTATGCTTGGAGTGTTGATCGCAGCAACTGTATTAGGCACTTTAATGGTAGAAGGTAGTGTTGTTATTCTTTTATTAGCTTCTATTAGTTTATGTTTAGTTTTTGTTTTCTGGCTTATATTTATTGGTTTTTCTTTTCTGATATTAGTAGTAAAACCAGTTGGGACTAAATTAAAAGAAATTTTTCAAGAAGCATGGAAAAAATTTTGGCAATATTTTTGGGTTGTGATATTATCAAGTTTTTTTCTTATTTTATCCTCTCTTTTTTTGATCATTCCTGGTATTATAGTAGGAATCTATTTAAGTTTTTATTCTTATGCTTTTATTATTGAAGGAGAAAAAGGTATGAATGCCTTGAAACGCAGTTGGGCTTTAGTAAAAGGAAATTGGTGGAAAATATTTGGTAGGATAATATTATTAAATATTGTTTTTGGCATTGTATTTGCTATTGTAGGCTTAGCCAATGATTTATTAAGCACCATTTTTCAATTTCTTAGTATGCCATTTGGCATAATATTTTCATATTTGCTCTATTTAGAATTAAAAAAATCTAAAGAAATACAAGTACCAACACAAACACAAGTAAAAGCATAATGGATTTTTTATATCTTTATATTTTATCAGGAGTATTAGCAGGGATTTTTTTGGCTGGTATTTTTTATATTTTTGTAATTAAAAAAGAAAAAACGAAGAAAGATGATAATCAATCGTTCCTTTTATTACAAAATCAAATACAAGAAATTACGCGCACACTTGATTCTAAGCTTGGGGAAATTCCTGGAGTAATTAGAAATCAATTTGGAGAGAGCGCCAAAATTATCAGAGAAGTTACAGAAAAATTAACAAAATTAGATGAAACCAATAAGCAAGTAGTTAATTTTGCTGATCAACTTAAAAATCTTCAGGACATTCTAAAGAATCCAAAACAGAGGGGGGTTTTGGGTGAGTATTACTTAGAAACAGTATTGAAGAATGTTCTTCCTCCAGGAAGTTATCAAACACAATATGAATTTAAAGATGGAACAAAGGTGGACGCTGTTATATTTGTTAAGGATAAAATTATTCCCGTTGACTCTAAGTTTAGTTTAGAAAATTATAATCGGATATTAGAAGAAGACGATGAGAATGAAAAAAAGAAACTGGAAGAAATTTTTAAAAATGATCTAAAAAGTAGAATTGATGAAACTTCTAAATATATTAAGCCAGAAGAGGGGACAATGGAATTTGCTTTTATGTTTATTCCGTCCGAGGCGATTTATTACGATTTATTAATTAACAAGATTGGTACTGTAAAAGCAAATACTCGTGATTTAGTAGAATATGCAATGGGGCAGAAGAAAGTAATTATTGTCTCGCCAACTTCTTTCTTAGCATACTTGCAAACTGTTCTTCAAGGATTGAGAGCTCTACAAATAGAAGATTCTGCTAAAGAAATTAAAAAGGGAGTAGAAAATTTATCTCGTCATTTAATCAGTTATGAAACCTATATGCACAAAATGGGTAATCATTTAGGTACTACAGTAAATATGTATAATTCCGCATATAAAGAGTTTGGTAAGATTGATAAGGATGTTTATCGAATTTCAGGAAAAAAAGTCGAGGCAGATCCATTAGAGATAGAAAGACCAAAACAAGAAGAAGTAGATGTTGACAATGAATAATTTTTAAGTAAAATATATGAAAGGTAAAATTAGCAATTATAGTCGGAGATTGCCAATCTGGTATAGAAGAGAAAAGAAGGAGGTTGTTGAAATAACTCATTCTTTTCTTCTAAAAACTAATTATAAAATCAAAAATAATGAATATAAAACCGTTATCTGATCATATTTTTGTAGAAACTTTTAATGAAGAAAAAACTACCAAGGGTGGTATTTTTATTCCTGCTTCATCTGAAGAAAAACCAATGATGGGAAAAGTAGTCGCTATTGGTCCTGGGAAAACAACTGATGAGGGAAAATTAATTCCTCTGAATGTAAAAGTAGGGGATAAAGTTTTGTTTACCAAATATACTCCTAATGAAGTAAAAGTAGATGAAAAAGAGTATCTCGTTATTCGTGAAGATGATGTGCTCGCTATTATTGAATAAAGAACAACTAACAATTAACAATTTAACAATAAGTTTATTATGGCTAAAAAGATAATTTTTGATGAAGAAGCCCGTCAATCACTTAAAAAAGGCATTGATAAATTAGCTCAAGCAGTAAAAATTACTTTAGGACCTAAAGGCTCTAATGTGATTTTAGACAGGGGATTTGGTTCTCCTCTTATTACAAACGACGGAGTAACTATTGCTAAAGAAATAGAGCTTGAGGATAAAACAGAAAATTTAGGCGCTGAAGTTTTAAAACAAGCTGCGGAAAAAACTAATGATATAGCTGGAGATGGTACTACTACTGCGATTGTTTTGGCATGGTCAATAATTACCGCCGGTTTAAAAAATGTAACAGCAGGGGCTGATGCTTTAAATATCAAAAGGGGCATTGATAAAGCGGTTAAGGTTGTTATTAAAGAACTGAAAAACATATCCCAAAAAGTGGAAAATCATGATGAAATAGCAAATGTTGGATCAATTTCTGCTGATGATAAAGAAATAGGAAATATGATTGCTGATATTTTTGATGAAGTTGGAAAAGACGGGGTAATTACAGTGGAAGAATCAAAAACGCTTGGATTGTCCAAAGAGATCGTTAAAGGATTACAATTTGACAAAGGGTATATTTCCCCTTATATGATTACTGATTCTGAAAAAATGGAAGCGGTTTTAGAAAATCCTTATATTATCATTACTGATAAAAAGATAACAAATGTTCAAGAAATTTTGCCTCTATTGGATAAGATTGTTCAGTCTGGTAAAAAGGACTTGCTTTTAATTACCGATGATTTAAGTGGTGAAGCATTAACAACTTTAATTTTAAATAAACTGCGAGGTACATTTAATCTTGTCGCAGTGAAAACTCCTGGTTTTGGAGATGGAAAGAAAGAATCAATGGAAGATATTGCTATTATTACTGGCAGTAAAGTTATATCTGAAGAAATTGGACTTAAATTAGATAAAGCTGAATTAGATGATCTTGGTAATGCAAGAAGAGTAGTAATTAATAAAGACAATACAACGATTATTGAAGGAGGTGGAGACGTTGAAAATATAAAGAATAGAATGAAACAGATTAAAAAACAAATAGAATCAGTAGATTCGGATTTTGACAAAGAAAAATTAGAAAAGAGATTAGCTAAATTATCAGGAGGAATAGCTGTTATGAAAGTTGGCGCAGCAACTGAAGTTGAACAAAAAGAAAAACAACATCGTGTAGAAGACGCAGTAAGGGCGACAAAAGCTGCCTTAGAAGAAGGTGTTGTAGCTGGCGGAGGCATAGCTCTTTTAAGGTGCGCTAAGGATTTGGAAAATATTAATTTAGAAGATGCTGATGAAAAAGTTGGAATTGATATTATTTTAAGAGCTTTAGAAGAACCAATTCGCCAAATAGCTGAAAATGCTGGGCGTAGTGGAGAGGTTATATTAGAAGAAGCTAAAAAAAGGCAAAAGAATGAAGGATTTGACGTGACAAAAGGCGAATTTATTGATATGTTTAAAGTAGGCATTGTTGATCCTACTAAGGTTACTCGAAGTGCTTTAGAAAACGCCGCTTCAGTAGCAAGTATGCTTTTAACAACTAAAGTTGTTGTTACAGACCTTCCAGAAAAAAAAGAAAATTCTGGAATGCCACAAGCACCAATGATGCCACAATACTAGACAAATTTCTAATTTTTTAATTTTAAAATAAATACTAACATGAGTATATTTTGGTTAGCTTTAATCGTAATTGCCTTATTCATTATTCTGGCTTACAATTCTCTTATTAGAAAAAGTCAACGTGTGAAAGAAGCTTGGGCAGATATCGATGTTCAATTAAAACGTCGTTATGATTTAGTGCCTAATTTGATTGAAGCAGTAAAAGGTTATATGGCTCATGAAAAAGAAGTATTTGAAAAGGTTACAGAAGCTCGAACGCGAGCTATGGGTACTACTGATGGTAAAGAAAAAATAAAAGCAGAAAATCAATTCACTCAAACATTAAAAACTCTTTTTGCTGTGGCTGAAAATTATCCGGATTTAAAAGCTAATCAGAGTTTTATTGAATTACAAAAAGAATTAGTAGATACAGAAGATAAAATTCAAGCTTCTCGCCGATTCTATAATTCTAATGTAAGAGATTACAATATTGCTATAAAAGTTTTTCCAAGAACTTTAATTGCCAAAACATTCGGTTTTAATGAAGAACCATTATTTGAAATTATTGAAGTTGAAGAACGCGAAGCAGTAAAGGTTAAGTTTTAAGTTTTTGCATTCTTAATTTGTGACTCTTTATACACAAGTTGATTCTAATATTCGAAAAACGTGGTTTTTAATCACGTTTTTTTTGATATTAATTATTATCTAATGAATATTTGGAATGACAAAACTAGAAAAATTTGCTAAAATATGTACAAGGTCGAAATAAAAGATTTAATAAAATTATTAATTAAAATTATGGATGAAGATATTCAAAAAGAACCTTTAGAAGAGCAAGCCACAGAGCAAACATTTACCCCAGAAACACCAGAACAAGCTCCTAAAAAAGCTGAGGATAATAAACTAATAGCTATTTTCAGTTATATTGGAGCTTTATGCCTTATTCCTCTTTTAACAAAGAAAGATGACGAATTTGTTTTCTTTCATGCTAAACAAGGATTTGTTCTTTTTATTGCTGAAGTAATAACGACTTTTGTTGCTGTTATTCCTATTCTTGGCTGGATTATTGCTCCAATAGCAGGCTTGATATGGTTTATATTATCTATCATAGGTATTATTAATGTTTTAGGAGAAAAAACAAAAGGATTGCCTATTTTAGGTAAATACGCTAACAAGATTAAGATTTAAGTAATGTCAATCCACCTCAAAGATAATTATTAGAGGTGGATAAGGAGAGGTCGCATAGTGGTCTAGTGCGCTCGCTTGGAAAGCGGGTATACCGCAAGGTATCGAGGGTTCGAATCCCTCCCTCTCCGCAGTTTTTTATGGTTTATAATCCTTCAATTAATATGATAAAAGCAATTATTTTTGATTTTGGTGGTGTAGTTTATGAAGAGAGATGGGATTTAGTCTTGCAGGAATTGCAGAAAATAGACAAAAGGATAACTTTAGAAAAATTTAAAACAGTTTTTTATCAACGATGGGACGAATATAAAGTAGGATTGTTAGAGAAAACTGTTTTTTGGTCTAGTATCCTATCTTATTTAGGTTTAGAAAATTCTAAAAATAATATTCTTAAAATTAGTTCTAGTTTTTCAAAAATTTGGGCAACCTGTGATAAATCAATAATTCAAATTATTGAGGAATTAAAAAAGAATTATTTAGTTTTTGGATTAACTACTTCTTGCTATGAAAATGAAGAGAGATTAGTTAATGATAAAAAGGTTTTTGCGCTATTTGAAAAAATTTATATGTCTCATAGGGAAGCAAAGAAAAAGCCAGATCAAGAGGCATATTTGAATATTTTGAAGGAAAATAATTTATTAGCAGAAGAATGTGTTTTTATTGATAATAAACAACAAAATATAAAAATAGCTCAAATCCTGGGTATTAATAGTGTATTATATAAAAATCCAAAACAATTAAAAATAGAATTAAAAAATATCGGGTTAAATATATAGTTATAATTGGAAGACTTGACAAATTATTTTAGTTTGCTATAATGGGTATGTTGTTGTCTCAAGATATTAAATAGCTTGCTATCTAATTTCAAAAGGCAGCAACATTTTTTTTATAAACATTAGGTAATTTTTAAAGGTTATGTCTATTTTAAAAATAATTTTAGTCAAAATTTATGGAGAAATTAAAGTTTCTAACAAAAGTCATCCAAAAAGCCTGGGGTAAAGATACGTGTTATCCACCTTCAGCAAAAGACTGGACACAAGAAAATCCCGCTTTTGGACAGTGCGCTATTACAGCACTAATTGTGCAAGATTATTATAGTGGGAACCTATTATACTGTGAACACAACCATCATTATTGGAATGAGTTACCAAACAACAAAGAGGTTGATCTATCAGAAAGCCAATTTAAACACGGAGTGATAGTATGTAAAGATGAAGTACGTTCTAGAGAATATGTTTTGAATAGCAAAGCAGGCAAAGAAGCAAACACGCCCGTTAGATATCGAATATTAAAACAAAGAATTAAACAAAATCTTCCGGAAGATTTTACCCAAATCGCTTGACATACTGAAATATCAAGTAGATTTTCACCAAGAGGTCGAGGGGTGGAACAGATAAAATAAAGGTAATAAAAAATATGTTTAACAAATTATTCGCAAATTGTTTATTAGTAGAGAATTTCGAAAAATCCCTCGCCTTTTATAAAGATATTCTTGGTTTAGAGGTAAATTCAACCGAAGGAAAGTTTGCAGACTTTAAACTTGAAGGAACTGCGTTGGCAATATTCGAAAAAGAAACGGCAACCGCAATGTTTTCAAAGGAACATATGGGGCAAGGTGGTGGTGTTATTTTAGCGTTTCAAGTTAAAGATGTTCAAAAGACATGTGATGAGCTTAAATCAAAAGGCGTCGAAATTTTTGAAGGTCCTAAAACAACGGAGTGGGGACAAACTGTCGCTTATTTCAAAGACCCAGACGGAAATATTTGGGAAGTTTCGGCGAAATAAGATACTATTTCAAAGTAAAGATAACAAAGATTTATAAGTTAATTATTCATTCTCTTTTATAAAATGGCTCAAATTACTTATTATAGTACTAATAACAAATCGGAACGAGTTGATTTTGAAACAGCTTTACTTACAGGTCAACCAAAAGACTACGGACTTTATATGATTGCAAGGTCTGATGTTCCAAAATTACAACCGGAACAAATAAGAGGTATGTCTCAATTAACTTATTCTCAAATTGCATTTCAAGTTCTTAATCCATATCTAGGTTCAGAAATTCCTCAAGCCAAATTAGAAGCATTACTAGATGATGCTTACAGGGATGATCAGATTCCAACTAATGTTCAAAACGTTACTGGAAGAACTAATATTATGTGGCTTACTCAAGGACCAACATATTCATTTAAGGATTATGCTGCAAAATTTTTTGGAAGAGCACTTAATCACTTTTTAGGAAAGAGAGGTGCAAGAAGAACTGTTGTTGTAGCAACAAGTGGAGATACTGGTGGAGCTGTAGCTGATGCTCTATATGGCTTAGAAAATATTGATAACGTTGTATTCTTTCCGAAAGGTTCAATAAGCCCTGGTCAGAGAAGACAAATGACTACTTTGGGAAAGAATATTTATGCTTTTGAAGTGAATGGAGATTTTGATGTTTGCCAAGCTCTTGCTAAAAATATTTTAGGAGATAAAGAATTTGCAAAAGAAGTTTTTGGAGATTATGAAAGAATAACATCTGCAAATTCAATCAGCCTTGGAAGACTACTTCCTCAAGCAGTTTATCCTTTTTTTGCATATTCTAGAGTTGCTGAATATGGAGAATCAATGATAGTGAGCATACCTTCTGGAAATTTTGGAGATATAATGGGAACAATATTAGCAAAAGAGATGGGTTTGCCTATTGGCAAAATAATCTGCGGAGTCAACGAAAACACTGAATTTCCAGATTTTCTTGAGACTGGAAATTATATTGTTAGACCTTCAAAAAAATCTCCTTCGTCAGCAATGATTGTTTCACATCCAAGTAATCTAGCAAGATTAATTGATTTCTACGGAGGACATATGTTTGATGAAAGAGACACTCAAACAAAAAAGGTTATACGACCAGGAATAATTGATAGGATGCCAGATATTGCAGCAATGAGAAAAGATATCTTTTCAATCGGAATTAATAACTCACAACATTATCAAACTATGAAAGAAGTTTTTGATGTCCATGGTGTAATTCTTGATCCTCACGGTGCTGTTGGATGGAAAGCATTGGAATTATTTACAGGTGAAAATCATAAACAGCTTGCTGTTATATATGAAACTGCTGACCCAGGAAAATTTCCAGACGATGTTAAGAAAGCTATTGGAATAATACCTAAACTACCAAGTGGGATGAAAAAGCAAACAAAATTAAAAGAAAGAATATATTCTATTGAAGGTAATCCCGATGAAAGTGAACAAGGATTAAAACTTAGTGATGATCAAGTTACTGAAGCAAAAACCGGAATTAGAGAATTATTATCTTAATTATGAAATGGAAGCTTCCGCCTATAATTAAAATCTATGAAGCGCTTGGTTGCTTGGCTGACGGACGTTTAAAAGTAACTGATTCTGAAGTCAGAGTATATTCTTCAAGTGGCAATAAATACTATACCGTGCAGTATAGTGAAAGTAAGAATGCCATTATGAGCAATGACAATGGATCATTTTGGGTTGGTTATCTTGGTTATCCCTCAATTGCCTATTTAATGAAATTAGGGAAGTTTCCATTTAATAAAAGATATTTCGAATCTTTAAAAGATATTGCCTGGAAAGATATTAATACTAAAAATAAGAATAATTTTACGAAAACCATGTCAGAGATTGATGAAATTATGAAGCAACGAGGTATCAATATTAAGGAATTTCACGATTTTATAGATAAGATAGAAAAAGCAATTAAAGAAAAAGATTTGAATCTTTTGGGAACAAAACAAAATCCTCCGAAAGAATATTAATGAAATTTAATTTAAAACATCCGATAACAGAAAGATTTTACCCAAATCGCTTAGGTGATCGATATGAAAATATTGAAGGAAAGCGTATTGATTTTTTCGCCCTAAATACTATGGTAACAAAACAAATGAATTTTTTTTGATCAATTAATAGAGCCTTTTTACAAATATCCAGAAACTCCAGTTCGACTTGATATAATAATTATTTATAACTTTACAAAACTAGAAATCGTTGAGCACCAATATAAAGGACGAGAGAAAAAAATAAAAAAAGACGGTTTTATTTTTAAAGATCCAGATAATAAATTAGATGCTGTGTTGGGAATATTAAAAATAACCCAATGATTCAGGTGGCTTAGTGTTTTTGAAAGAAAGTTTTATAATACTAGTATTTCGGGAATTTAACCCTACTGTTTCGTCAAGAAAATCAAGCATTGGAGTAATCTATATACTATGGCAAATCAAATAACTCATATAGTTTTAGCGGAAAGAATATCTGACAAATTATTCAAAAAGTTTGATCAAAGTACGTTTCTTGTTGGTACAGTTTTTCCAGACATACGTTACTTGAAAGTTATTGATCGTGACAAAACACATTTTCACAATTTAATACTCGCAGACATCTTAGATGAAAAAGATTCTTTTGTTGCGGGTATAAAATATCATAGTCTTGTGGATGAAGTTCGGCGGACATACATATTTGAGCGGGGGATATATAACTATATTCCATCTTCAAAATATATTACTCAATCTCTAACAATGTATGAAGATGAACTTTTTTATTCAAAAATGACAAATTGGTCACGAGCGGGAGATTTTTTGAATCAGGTTTTGGATGAAGAAATAAAATTGGTCATAGATACGGTCCAGATTAAAAAATGGCATTTCTTGATCCAAGATTATCTCAAGAAACAACCAACAGATATAAGTCGTAAGAATTTTATAATGGGAGTTGGGTCTTCAGAAAAAGCGGCTGTGGAAATGAATGAATTGATTAAACAAATGCGTCGAAATCTTAAGGTTCAGGAAATCTTTTTTGAAATGTATAAAAATTGGAATTCTCTTGTTTTACCAAAAAAATAACAATTTTGAACTAAATTAGAATATGAAATTATTACTTACCTCGGGTGGTATCACTAATACCTCGATCGCTAAAGCTTTATTTGATTTGGTTGGCAAGAAACCAGAGGATATTTCGGTTGTTTTTATACCCACTGCTTCAAACATAGAAATAGGGGATAAAACTTGGCTCATTGATGATCTTGTTAATTTAAAAAATCAAAATTTCAAATCCATCGATATTGCCGATATTTCAGCGGTTAACGAAAAGATTTGGAGGCCAAAACTGGAAGAAGCTGATGTTTTATTTTTTGAAGGAGGTAATACTTATTACCTAATGGAATGGATTAACAAGTCAGGTCTTACGTCTCTTTTACCTGAGTTATTAAAAAGTAGGGTGTATATGGGAGCAAGCGCTGGTAGCATGGTGGTAAGCAAAGATTTATCTCTCAGAATCTCTCAATCTATATACAAAGAAGATTTGGACAAAACTGAAAACATGCTCGGTCTCAATTTTGTAGATTTTTATTTTTTACCACACTTGAATTCTCCTTATTTTAAAAAACTGAGGGAGGATTTTATAAAAGAAACTATAAAGGGAATGTCGGAAAAAATCTACGCCTTGGACGATGACTCTGCCTTAAAAATAGTTGATGGAAAAGTTGAAGTAATAAGCGAAGGAAAATGGTTGGTAATCAATTAATAAAGTTTTATTGATTAAACTCAAGTGCTTATGAAAAATGAATTAATTAGTGAGGGGAAAAAATATGTATTCTATTTGATTGGTTACAATGGAAGAATATCTTTATCTAAGCTTTGTAATGATACTTGTAGTGAAGTTTCTCGGCTATTAGCTCAATGGCTTTTAAAAAAATTGCCTAAAGCTAATATGTATATTGCAAAAGGAAAAATTGGAAAACGATTTCACGATATACTTTTAGTTCACGATAAGGAAGTTTATATATTAGATCCTACAGTATGGCAATTCTTTAAAAATAAGAAATCAATTCTTATTAAAAAAACAAAAACAGTTAATGATGCTCTTTTAGCGCTTGCAAATATATATGGAGGAAAATGGAAAATCTCAGAGCGAATGACCAAATATTCCCACAAAGAAATAGGACAGCTTAAAAGCGTTTTGAAGAAATCAATTGTCGGTCAAAAACTTCGCTGAATGGTTTTTATATAGTTTGACCTGATTTATCAATAAGTATATAATTTAAACAGTTAACTATTATGTTTTACGGTGGGGCAATTATTAATCAAATAATTTTTTGAGAGATTTAAATGCCTTTTTAAGGCATTTTTTATTATTTAATGATTACAAATTTTATGAAAAAACGATTCTTGCCATTATTTATATTTCTATTAATATTGTTTTTTACGTTATCTATTAATAATGTAAGCGCAAGAAGTGGTTGTTGTTCTTGGCACGGAGGAGTTTGTGGTTGCAGTTGCTGTGACGGAACCGCTCTCTCTGCTACTTGTGCACCTTATTATCCAAATTGTAACGAAGAAACAGTACCACCACCTACAACCACAACGACTACTATACCTCTAACTACTATTACAACAACAGTACCACCTTCAATAACAACTACAACACTCAATTTAACAACAACTATTACTACAATTACTACAACAATAACAGTACCAATTGTACCAATTTTGCCTAAATCTACAGAACCTGAGATTGAAATACCAGAAATAAAAATAGAAGAGGATAATAAATTAGAAGCCCAGAAACTTTTAGAACCACTAACTCCAGATAAATTAACTGCTCAAGTTTATAAAGATAATAAAGGAATTTCTGCTTGGTTATGGATATTAGGTATAGGTGTGGTGTTATCCTATTTCCTCTATAAATTCCGGAAAAAGATGAAATAAATCTTATGAAAGAAAAAATTAAGGAATTTTTAAGTATAATAAATCCATGATTAAAAGGCTTTCTTTATTTATTACTTTGGTTGCTATTTTTGCTATTTTTAATGGTTTAATCACTTTATTAAACGTTTCTTCTCAGTCTATTTTAAATCTTATAATAGCAATTTTTTATATAGTTGCTGGAATTGGGCTTTTGTTCCAAAAATTTTGGGCATTAAGAATTATACAAGGTCTTATAATAATAAGCATATTTTTCACTTTTGCGATTTTTTTATACCCAGAACTTCCTTTCTTATATAGTTTAATCTTTATTCTTATTTTTGATTCTTTATTGGTTTTACTTTTAATATATTTGAATAAAGAAAAAGTTGTGGCTCAATTTATTGATTTAGATGATAATACAGAAAATTTAGAGACAGATAAAAAGGAATCAACCTCTTTGATTCCAGTATTTAGAACCATTACCTTTTTAGCTTATTGGCTTTTTGTAATTCTTCTTTTCGCAATGGCAGTATCCTATGCCTTTGAATGGTGGGGTAATTGGGCTTATTTATTATTGTTAGGATTGATATTCCCAATCATTCCTTTTTCTGGGTTGATCTCTAGCATTGTTTTATTTCCTCCAATATTTATATTTATTTTTTGGCGCTATGAAGGAGTTATTCCTTGGTGGTTTATAGGACTTTCGGTCTTATGCTTTATAAGCCAATATATTCTTAGTTTTTTAATCTTTAAAGAAACATCGGAAGTGTATGATACTAATAAAATAAATCAAAGAAATAAAAATGATGAATTAGAGCTCAAACCACTCTGGGGAGAAGCATTAGTCAATATTGTTAGAAAGATTACTGGTAGAAACTTGCCAACTTTCGTATTAATGAGTTTACCAGAAGCCACAGTAATATCAGTAGTAGATGGTTATTTTTGCTATAAAACGAATATGGATTACCTTTCTGATAAAGATATTTTCCGCCGTATTTTAAAAACGAGAGAATACGACTCTAATATAGAAGAAGAAATTTTAAAAACAAACCCCGAAGATTTGATAGAGTTTATTGAGCTTATCTTAAAAATAGAAGAACAAATGGGACAATTATCTCTAGAAAGTATAAAGAATTTAATCTCTAAATATCGTGAAATTAGAAGAGTATAATTAAGTTAAAAAGTATTATATATCTAATATCGTATGGTTTTTGAAGTCAAAAAGGTTCCAACATCGTTCCATAGCCCCAGCAGATTAAAATCGCCAAAAAGGCGATTTTTTGGTAGAATAGAACAATATGAAAAAGATATATCCAGATATTATTAAATTCACGAAACAATTGGTAGAAACACCATCTCAGAATGGTATTGATTCTGAAAAAAGAATGGCTGATTTGGTATCTGCGAAACTATTTCAATTTGGTTTTTCTCCTAAAATTATAGGAAATAAAGAACATCCATCTGTATTTTGTAAAATTAAGAAAAACCCAAAAGGAAAAACTATTTGGCTTGAATCTTGTCTTGATACTGTACCGGCCGGAGATATAAAAAAATGGAAATATCAACCTCTTAAAGCCACAATTAAAGGTTCAAAGATGTATGGGAGAGGCGTAGCTGATTCTAAAGTTGGAATAGCTCTTTTTTCTTATTTAGCTAAAGAACTTTATAATAATCCAAAATTTAAGGGGAATATTATTCTTGGTTTTGATGCTAATGAACAAAGTGGAGAATATTCTGGTATAAGAGATATTATAAAGTATAAAAAACCAGAAGCTGACGTCTGTATTTTGGGTTATCAAGGCATAGACGAAATTTCTATTGGAATGAGGGGTTGGTTAAGATTACAGATTATCACTAATGGAAAGTCAGCTCATACAGGAAGTAGAAGTAGGAAAGGCAATAATGCCATTCATCAAATGACAGAGATTATTACAGCTTTAAGAAAATTAAATCTTGGAAGTAAGAAAGAATCATATTTTGAATATGGTTCTAATTTTAATGTGTCATTTATTGAAGGGGGTATTTCTATAAATATTGTTCCTGATGAATGTAAAATAAAGATTGATATAAGATTTCTGCCATCACAAACAAAACAAGAGATTCTAGATAAAATATCCAAGACATTAAAAGAATTAACAAAGAAAAAGCTTAATATTCATTACAAAATAGAATTTTTGCGATCTGAACCTTCTTTCTTAACTAATCCTAAAGATAAATTTGTAAAATTATTACAAAAAATAGCTCAGGCTGAACTAAAAACTAGCATTCCAATTGTCACGAGTGGAGCAGGTAGTGTAGGTAGTGTTATTACTAAACTTAATATGCCGATAATAAATTGTTTTGGTTGTAAAAGCGATAATGTTCACGCGTCAAATGAATGGATAGATATTAACACTGTGCCTAAAGTCTTTGAAATCTACAAAAAAGTAATTTTAGAGTTTTGCAAAGATTAGTTTTTAATTATTTTTTATAAAAAAGGTTCCAACATCGTCCCATAGCCCCAGCAAATTAGAATCGCCAAAAAGGCGATTTTTTGATAAGATATAGATATCATGAAAACAATTTTAGTTGATGCAGTTTATACTTTTGTAATAGAAAGCGAGGGGGCTTTCAAGATTTTTAAGCAGATGCATGATTTGCTTGAGACTTTTCCAAATAGAAAAATTATTTTGACTGGAGCTAATGATGAACAATTCAAAAAGTCCAACTTAGACAAAATGCCTTATGAAGTTTTTACGCTAAAGCATAATCCAGAAAAAACTGATCCAAAATATTACGAAACAATGATAAAGCATTTTAATTTGAGTAAAGATGGTGTTGTTTATTTTGAGCATGACGAGAACGCAGTAAAAAGTGCACAATCAGTCGGTATCAAAACTTACTATTATGACTCAGAAAAAAAGGATTTGATTGCACTCAGGAATTTTTTAACAGAAAATCTTTAATATTAAAGCGTTAGCTTTAAGACTTAAATATCAACATATTCATTTTGTCGTTGGATTATGGTTCCGACATCGTTCCATAGCCCCAGCTTTTCATCTGTTGACTTTTAACGTAGAATATGTTATACATTAGAATATCCTATAATAGGATATTCTTAGTTCTTTGAAAAACAATATTCCAATTATCTATTATATAACTGTTCATTATATTATTAGTGATTAGTTATATAATAGGTAGTTAGTGTATTAAAATTAAAAATTTGAAAGGAGGTGATAAAGATGGAAATGTTAAAGAAAGGAATTTTAGTGTTGGTATTTCTGGCAGTGCTTTTACTCTTAGTTGGCTGTGGCGGCCCCGGTAATGGTACTCCACCTACTAATGAAGTGGTATACCGGGCTTTACTCATAGGAGTTGGTGACTATATGTATGATGCTACCGATTTACCCAGTCCGCCTTATGATGTAGATAGAATGATTCAGATTTTGAATCAGTCTCAGCTTGAATTCTCTACTATTTGGTATCTAAAAAACCAAGAGGCAACAAGGTCAAAGATCTTACAGAGGATTGCCACTACTTTTTCGGGAGCCAATGGTAATGATGTATCCTACTTCTATTATGCAGGACATGGGGCACGGAATAAGAGTACTAGTACGAGTTATCTGCTACCTACTGACTACAATGGATATACGAATACAGCTATTAGTGTATCACAGTTAGAGTCTGCTTTAAGTGCCATACCAGGAACCAAAGTGGTTTTTCTCGATACCTGCCACTCAGGCGGTTTTATTGGGAAAGAGAAGATAATTTCTGAAGAAGAATTAGAATCATTTAATGATGAAGTTATTAGTATCTTTTCTCAGAACGAATACAAAACATTGCTCACTTCTAATGAATATAAAGTTTTAACCGCTTGCAGAAAAGATCAGTATGGTTGGGAAATTTCTTCACCCACAGACTCTTTTGATCCTTACGGGCTATTCACTAAGGCTCTAGTTGAGGGTTGTGGCTATTATGGTAATTATCCGGCAGATGCTAATAATAACGCACAGGTAAGTTTACAGGAAGCATATAAATACATAAAAAGTTGGGTAGCGACATGGATCGCAGAACATAATTTTCCTCAAATAAAACAAGTTGTTCAAGTTTATCCCAATGATTCAGCTTATCCGGTAGTAGAGTATTAAACTAGCTAAAAAGAATTAAGAAAAGCTTGGAAAAAATTTTCTCCTTTGAAGCATAAAAGAAAACAACATAATCAGGGCCTTCTTAAATTCGTTAATTCGTTTTAAGAGGGCCTCCTTATTTTAAATAGGTTCCAACATCGTTCCATAGGGTCAGCAAATGAGAATCGCCATAAAGGCGATTTTTTGGTATGATAGTAGGATATATAATGGAAATTTTTCCAAAATCAAAATATACGAAGCCATTAGTTATATCAGGGACTAAAGAATACTAATACACAAGTGATTTAATGAAGTTGCAAGTAGAACATCTAAAAAAAGATATTGATCAGTTGCAGAAAATATACGGTAACCCAGAGCTAAAATCTATTTATGGAGCGGGGTGTATTTCCAATCCAAAAATTCTTTTTTTGTTTATGAACCCAACAGCTAGGAACATCTCATGTTCGCCTAATTGGGGAGGGATTAGAGCCCAATGGATAGGAACAAAGAATATATGGAAATTATTTTATGCTTTGGATATTTTAACTTTTGATACTTTTCGCGTAATTCAGGAAAACGGCCGTGAGATTTGGACGGAGGAATTCGCTGAGAATATATACGATTCATTAAACAAAAAATCGGTATATATAACAAATTTGGCAAAATGTACTCAAGATGACGCAAGAGCACTAAAAGACGAAGTATTTAAAGCGTATCTTAAAAATACAAAAGAAGAAATATATACTGTAAATCCAGTCAAGATAATTTCATTTGGCAATCAGGTATCATCTATTCTTCTTAGCCAGAACATAAAGGTTTCAGAATACAAAAAACAGGAAAAAGAAGTTGTTGATATAAATGGTAGGACATTTAATGTCTATCCAGTGTATTACCCAGTAGGACAGGGGCTACGAAACATACACAAAGCAATACGCAGAATAAAAGACATAATGTAATTTATCGGGAAATTGAGTCCCATAATCATATTGACTCATATGATTAGATATGTTATACTTACAATATCCTGTAATAGGATATTTTTGGTTTTTTGAAAAACAATATTTCAATTACTTGTTATATAACTGATTATTATATTATTAGTAGGTAGTTATATAACAAGTAGTTAATATTAAAAAGATTTTAGATAAGGAGGAAAAATAAATGAATGAATTTATAAAGAAATTATTGAATAAAGCATGTAAGAGTAAAAAAGACATTGGCTGCTTAGTATTTGCGGAACAAGAAAATTTTGCGCTATTCTTTTCCGCACCTATTGTGATTAAAATAGAAGCTGACAGAAAGAAATAAAAGAGTTAAGAATGACAATTGATGACGAGAAGTATTAAAAAGACAACGATAGAGAATGGATTTGTTTAAGGCTGGTTAAAGAAAATATCAAACTTTGATCAGCCTTTTTTATTGAATAATTCATCCTCTTGACAAATAATTTTAGTTTGCTATAATGGGTATGTTGTTGTCTCAAGATATTAAATAGCTTGCTATCTAATTTCAAAAGGCAGCAACATTTTTTTTTAATACAATATAGTATATAATTAAAAGAATAAAAATATTATGTATATTGAACAAATTAAAAATTGGTTTAGCCAAAATCCGGGATTAGTACAATTTATACAATTTATTGTGCCAATTATTATTTCTTTGCTTTCAATTCGTTTTATCAAAACCAAGAAACGAGAACCTATTTTAATTTTAGATATAAAAGATATAAAAGAATATCATCAAAATAAACAGCAAAAAATTAAAGATGAAGGGTATTTGATTGCTAATTCAGATTATCTTTTGCAAATTCGCAATGAAGGTGATAATGTTGCTCTCAATACGTACGTCGAGAGTGATAATTTTAAAATCATAAAATATCAAAATCATCAGATTGGATTACAAGATGAATATTTGATAAAAATTGTACAAAAATCAAACAATGAAATAAAAGATTTAAAAGAGTTGAATGAAAAGATTCTAAAGATTTATTGCGAAACATTAAAAGGAATAGGATTTTATTTCAAATACCAAATAATAGATATAAAAGAAAAAAGAGTACGATTTATATCAAAAGGTTATGAAAAGATTTCTAAAAATAAGGACAACTTTCGTCTTGACAATTAAAAAATATAATGGTATCATCTTACGAAGTATAGTTTATAAAATATTTAAAGCGGTCGGTATATATTCTTTATAACAATTAATTAATAACAAAAATATGGGTTTTGAAAAAAATTTAACTCCTGAAAAGGAGAAAGATATTCCTAGAATAACAACCGAGGAATGGTTAAAATATAGTGGTGGAAATAAAGATGACGAGGAATTTAAAAAATGGATAGAAGAAAAAGGCATTGAATTTGATGAAAATGGTATTACCGTGGTAAATTTAGACGGAGAAGTAATTGAAACAAAGGAAGATGATTTTGGTAAGATAATTCAAGAACCTGATACCATATCTTAACGCCGTAGACCGTATTAGAAATCTCATTACAAATTTTCCTAAGAGGGAGGTTAATCCTCCCTCTTGTTTTTATAATTTTAATCTTTTTACTAATTTATTGAATTTTTCAGCGCGGTCATATTCATTTTTAAACTTTTCAAAACTAGTCGCAGCAGGAGAGAAAAGGATAATATTTCTCCTTTTTTGTTTTTCTTGACAAAGGCTATAACAAAAACATTCAGCCAAAGATTCAAAAACAAAATATTTGTTAGAATATTTTGTTTTATTTAATTTTTCTATTAATTTTTTACTTGCAGAACCATTTAAAATAACCAAATTTTTAGGCAAAACACTTTGTTTTATTTCCTCAGCTAATTTATTAAATTCTAAATCTTTATCTGTGCCACCTGTGATCAGAATAATATTACTATCAGTACTTTTATATTGTTTGAATCTTTTTAAAGCAGCAATAGTGGCATCTGGAGAAGTAGCACTACTATCATTGATAATGAGGAGTTTTTTATTTTGAAAAACTGTTTCTTGACGAAATTTAAGTTGAGGCAATGTAGTAATTTGTTTCTTAATCTGAGAAAAAGATAATCCGAATAATTTAGCAGCCAAAATAGCACTCATCAAATTATCTAAATTATGCTCTCCCCATTGTTTTACGAACTTGTTTGCATTTAGTACTAATTTTTTCTTTTTATTTTCTTGAAAATAAATTTTACCTTCTTTACTATAAATTCCGCTTTTATTTTGGGGAAGAGGATATTTAGAAACAAAATGAACTCGACTTTGTGGTTTCAAAGAAAGAAAAAATTTAGTCCATTCATTATCGTAATTAAGGATTAAGTAATCAGTATCTTTTTGATTTTGAAAAATATGGGCTTTCGCGCGAGCATAATCTCTCATGTTGCCATGGCGATTAAGGTGATCCCTATACAAATTAGTAATAATAGCTATCTTAGGCGCTTTATATTTTGTTTTTAATAGCTCGAGTTGAAAACTGGATAACTCTAAAATAACCGGAATACTTGATTTTAATCTATCCAAAAATGAAAGGGCTGGATTATCTGGCGTGTTTCCTCCAACAACAGTATTTCTATATTTTCTGCGCAAAAGATGGCCAATCCAATTAATTGTTGTAGTTTTGCCCCAACTGCCAGTTACAGCTATAACAGGATTTCTATTAAATCTAAAAAATAAAGTTATTTCATTTTCAATAAATTTATTTGCTCGGCTAGCAATTTTAAGATAAGGATTATTTTTTACTGATACACCTGGATTTACAACAATAATATCATTGTTTTTAAAATCATTTTTGTTATGTTTTCCTAGTACTAATTTTATTTGGGGAAGATATCTTTTTATTCTTTTTAATGACTTTTCTAAATCCTTTTTTTGTTTTAAGTCAGTAATACTAATTTTAGCCTTGTGTTTTAAAAGCCATAAACAGGTAGATACACCACCACCTAATATTCCCAATCCCACTACTAATACTCTTTTACCTTTAATAAATTTATTGATTTCTTGCATAATAATTATTTTAACATTCAAAAATCTTTATTGCTAATATTGATTAGGGGTTGATTTTTCTTCTTTTTTTGTTATAATTATTTTGATGATCGTAAGATTGTCAACGGTGGGGCTTCCCTTTCTGCTTGCAGAAAGGGATCACCAGAAAAGCAGGTATCTTTGATACCTGTTTTTCTTTTGTTATTAGCTTTAAGGTGTTAAAATAAAAGAATTATGAGCATCAAAGATATTATTATCATTGGTAGTGGTCCAGCTGGTCTTACAGCGGGAATTTACGCTGGCAGAGCAAAACTTAAAACATTGTTATTTACTGGTTTGCCTTTAGGCGGACAATTAATGCTTTCAGAAGAAATAGAAGATTTTCCAGGTTTTCCTGAAAAAACGACAGGTCCAGAACTTATTAAAAAAATGGTTGAACAAACCAGAAAATTTGATATAAAAATGATAGAAAAAAATGTGGTTTCCGTAGATTTTAAAAAAAGGCCTTTTGTTATAAAAACAGACAATGAAGAATATTTGACAAAAGCTGTAATTGTAGCTACTGGAGCTTCTGCTAAATGGCTTGATTTAAAAAATGAACAGGGATTGATTGGTCATGGTATTTCTACTTGTGCTGTATGCGATGGATTTTTCTTTAAAGATAAAATTGTAGGCGTTATAGGAGGAGGCGATAGTGCTATGGAAAATGCTATTGTTTTAACTAAATACGCAAAAAAGGTTTTTATTATTCATCGTAGAAATGAATTAAAAGCGTCTAAGAGATTACAAGAGAAAGTTTTTAATAACCCTAAAATAGAATTTATTTGGAATACTGTTATTTCAAAAATTAAAGGAAAAGATTCTTTAGAAGGAGTTTATATAAAAGATGTAAATACAGAAGAAAAAAGATTTTTAGAATTAGACGGATTATTTGTATCAATTGGTTATAAACCAGCAACTGATATTTTCCAAAATCAATTAGAATTAAATGATTATGGTTATATTAAAGTAAAGGAAAATACAAAAACTTCTGTTGATGGAGTATTTGCCGCAGGAGATGTTTGTGATACTAAATATAAACAAGCAATTACTGCTGCTGGTTTGGGTGCTATGGCTCTTTTGGATACTGATAAATGGTTGAGAAATTTTCAAAAATAATGTAGAATATACTTTTGAGTTTAAAATTAAAAATTATAGTAATATGTGTGGACCAATTTGTGCTATAGGAATAGCTAGTGGTTTAGGAATCTCTCGCTGGCTAGGAATAGACGATATAACTTTAGGTTTATGGATAGGAGCGCTTATTTTATCAGTTTCAATCCAATTCAATATCTTTTTAGGTAAAAAAGGCAAGAGTTTTCCATTTAGTTTTTGGATTATTTTTGGAGGAACGTGGGTATTATCATTTTTACCAATTTTAAAAACTTTAACTCAAGATCCTTCTTATAATATTTTTGGCTTTCCTCGTGTAATTTGTGGCTCTATTTTAGGAGTTCTAACGCTTTTTCTCGTAGATAAAGTAAATCTTTTTGCAATAGATAAACATGATAAAAAAGTTTATTTTTATTATCAAAAGGTTATTATTCCAATTATTGGTTTGATTATAGTGAGTATGATAATTGAGGCAATGTGTTAAATAAAAATTATGAATATTGAAGAACAAAAAGTTTCAGATTTATTTAATAAGATTAAAAAATTCAAAGAAGAAGGAAATGCCTTGGATTTATCATCCAAGGAAGATTTAGGCATTGCTGTTATGAATTTAATTTCTATGGAAGAGCATTTCTTTTTTACTTATGAAAAAACAAAAGATGAAAAATACCTTGATTTGCTTAATAAAATAAGAGGGTTCCGTAAAGAGTTATTAGCAAAAATTGTTAAAAATCCTGATGGAGAAATTTGGTGTATTTCAAAACATCTTTTATCTGCGAGTATGCGCTTGATGGAAGTAGGAACTAAAAAATTAGGAAATGGTGGAGAAAAAGAAGCTAAAGATTTATTTGATAAAGCTTATGCGCTTTGGAATATATTTTGGGGACTAAATCTAAACTTGATTGATGTAAAAGATATTAAGCGGCGTGATGAGGAAGAAACTAATAATGTTAAAATAGAAAAAGGGAAAAAATTTAATGTTTTTAACAAATTAGGCGGTATTATTAAAAGTATAATGGATTGTTGTAAAGAATGATTCTATATGGATATTTCGCTTTTTGATTATCGCTTGCCAAAAGAATTTATTGCCCAAGAACCAATAGAGCCGCGAGATCACTCGCGTCTTTTAATATTAGATAGAAAAAGTAAAAAAATAGAGCATAAAAGATTTTATGAATTATTAAATTATTTATCTGATAATGATGTTTTAGTATTTAATAATAGCAAAGTAGTGCCAGCTCGCTTGTATGGAAAGAAAATTCCAAGTCATGGAAAAGCAGAAATTCTTCTTATTCGTCCTGAGAATAAAGAATTTTTTGATTTTATTTCATGGCCGAAACGATGGGTAATTATTGGGAAACCTCAGTTAAAACAAGAGCAGATTATTGAATTTAGTAAAGCATTAAAAGGAAAAATAGAAGAGATATTAAATTATGAAAGAATTATATGTTTTAACATGGAAGGCAATGCTTTGAAACAGGAAATTTTATCTTTAGGGCAATTTCCATTGCCGCCTTATATCACTGAGCCTACTGAAAAATCTTTTTCAGAATATCAAACAATCTATGCAGAAAAAGAAGGTTCAATTGCTGCTCCCACTGCAGGTTTTCATTTTACAAAAGATTTCTTTAAAAAAATAAAAGAGAAAGGAATTGATATACAATTTATTACTTTACATGTAGGATTAGGAACTTTTTTATCAGTGAAAACGCAGGATATTGAAAAACATCAAATGCATTCAGAGTTTTTTGAACTTTCTAAAGATGTTGCTAAAATACTTAATAAAGCAAAATCAGAAGGTAAAAGAATTATTGCTGTTGGAACTACTGTAACCCGTGTTTTAGAAAGTTGTGTTAATGAAAATTCAGAATTAGAATCAAAACAAAAGCAGACAGACTTATTTATTTACCCTGGATATAAATTTAAATTTGTTGATTCTTTGATTACAAATTTTCATCTTCCTAAATCAACCTTATTAATATTAGTTTCTGCCTTTGCTGAAAGAGATTTAATTTTAAAAGCTTATCAAGAAGCTATTATGAAAAAGTATAGGTTTTTTTCATTCGGAGATGTAATGTTCATTAAATAATATATGTTTAAAATCATTAAAAAATCTAAGGTTGATAGAGCTCGATTAGGCGAGATATCAACGAATCATGGTATTGTTAAAACTCCAATTTTTATGCCTCCAGGAACGCAAGCAACAGTTAAAGCTGTTGGGCCTGATGATTTAAATAAAATTGGCATAGAAGTACTTTTAGTTAATACGCTTCATTTACACCTCCAGCCAGGCGAAAATCTAATTAATGACTTGGGAGGTATTCATCAATTTATGGGCTGGTCTGGACCCATTCTGAGCGATTCTGGAGGGTTTCAAGCATGGAGTTTTAGTAAGAATATGGCAAAAAATGGGCAAAATTTAGCTAAAATTAATGCAAATGGGGTTGAATTTTCTTCCCCAATTGACGGATCAAAACATCTGATTACGCCTGAAAGATCAATTGAAATTCAATATAAATTAGGTACTGATATTATAATGGCTTTTGATGAATGCAGTCCTGATTCTGACAACAAAGAATACGCGAAAAAATCAATGGAAAGAACTCATCGTTGGGCAGAAAAATCATTAAAAAAGCATCAAGAGCTTAGTAAAAAATATACTGCTTCTGGACAAAAACCGCCTTTGATCTTCGGAATTATTCAAGGGGGAATTTTTGAGGATTTAAGAAAAGAGTCAGCAAAATTTATTACCAATCTTTCTTTTGATGGAATCGCATTGGGCGGAGAAACAATTGGTTATAATATGCCAAAAACTTTAGAAATTTTGGATTATCTCCAAGATCTTTTACCAGAGGATAAACCTCGTTACACAATGGGATTAGGATCTTCACCTAATGATATAATTGAAGTAGTAAAAAGGGGAGTGGATATGTTTGATTGTGTTGGGCCAACAAGAACAGCTAGACACGGTTCTCTTTATAGTGGTGAAATTTTTTCAAAGGATGGTGAAGTAAATTTTAAGTCAGAATTTGAAAAAGGATGTTTAAGAATATCCAATAGCCGTTTTGAGAATGATGATAATCCTATTGATGAAAATTGTGATTGTTATACTTGCCAAAATTTTTCTAGAGCTTATCTTCATCATTTATATTCAGTCAAAGAACCTCTTTATTTGCGTTTAGCAAGTATTCATAATTTAAGGTTTATGATGAGATTAATAGAAATATTACGAAATAATACTTAATATGCTTTTACATGTTTGTTGCGCTACGTGCGCCTTACCAATAATTAAGCATTTGTTTAAAACAAGAAGCAAGGAAGATATTATTCTTCGTTTTTATAATTCTAATATTTATCCCGAAGTAGAATATAAAAGAAGATTAAAAAATGTGGAAAAAGTAGTTAAAATTTATAAATTAAAATTGATTGTAGGAAAATATGAACACAGCAAGTGGTTAGATTATGTCAAAAAATCATTGCCTCAACCACCAGAGAAATATCCAGAGAATAGTAAAAGATGTTTAAATTGTTTTCGTTTTCGTTTAGAGGAAATCGTTGAATTTGCTAAGAAAAATAATTTTGATGAATTCGCCACTACTTTGAGTGTAAATCGTTTCAAGGATACAGAATTTATTAATAAATATGGAAGATTTTTAGCAAATAAATATAAGATTAAATATAAAGAGTTTGACATAGACTTTAATAAAGCACATAAACTTGGTCTTAAACTTTCCAAAAAATATAATCTTTATCGGCAAAAATACTGCGGTTGTGAATTTTCTATGATATAATAAAATTAAAATCATGTATAAACCTAAATCTAAAAAACTTTCAGTAAAAATACTTTTAAGAGATTCTTATCTGACAATAATAAATAATTCTTGCGGATCAATAATCTGGAGTAATTATTATGCTTTGGTAAACGGAAAAAAAGAGGATATTGTTCATGATGGCTTAGCTTCATGCGCTTTTTTTGCCAGCTCTATTTTAAAGCTTTTTGATCTTATTGAGGGTCTGCATCTTACTGTAAATGGTACAGAAAAAGATTTAAAGAAATTGGGTTGGAAAAGAATTTCTATTTCCCCTAAAATGCCTAAAGGTAGTGTTCTAATTTGGGAAAAAAAATTACTTGCTGACAAACAGGTAAAAAAACGCGAAAAACATTATCATATTGGATTTTATATTGGCTATGAAAAAGCCATAAGTATTTGGACTTATCATAATTTTCCCGTAATTCATCACTGGACCTATAATAAATCAAGAAAAATAATTAGAGCTTATTGGAATTCAAAAATTAAAAATTGATGAAAAAGGCGATTTTTTATGAAAAATTAAAGGATAATAAAGTTCGTTGTCAGGCTTGTCATAATCAATGTCTTATTTCTGATAAAAGAGTCGGAATTTGCGGAGTTCGTCAAAATATAGATGGAGATCTTTATCTTTTGGTTTATGGAAAAGCTATTAGTGTAAATATTGATCCAATAGAAAAGAAACCTCTTTTTCATTTTTTGCCAGGCCAGAAAGCTTTTTCCTTGGGTACTCTAGGATGTAATTTTAATTGTGATTTTTGCCAAAACTGGGAAATCTCCCAAGCCCCAAAATCCTTTAACAAAACTCAGGATATAAAACATTATGGAGAAGAATGGAAGCCAGAAAAGATTGTAAAATATTGTAAAAATAATAAAATTCCAATTATTGCTTATACATACAATGAACCTACTATTTGGACAGAATATGCTTTAGATACAATGAAATTAGCAAAAAAAGAGGGGATTAAAAATATATGGGTTTCTAATGGTTTTATGAAAGAGAAAATCCTTAATCTTATTGCACCTTATCTTGACGCAGTCAACATAGACCTAAAAAGTTTTTCAGAAAATTTTTACCAAAAGATTTGCAAAGGACGATTAGAGCCAGTTAAAGAAAATATTAAAAGAATCTGGAAAATGGGAATTTGGATAGAGGTCACTACTTTAATAATTCCTGGATTTAATGATTCTGAAAAAGAACTAAAACAAATAGCAAAATTCCTAGTGGGAATTTCTAAAAATTTGCCATGGCATATTTCTGCTTTTTATCCATGCTATAAAATGCTCACCCAGCCTCCTACATCCCAAGAAATTTTAATTAGTACCTGTGAAATCGGTAAAAAGGCGGGATTACAATATGTTTATACTGGAAATATATCAAACTCTAATTATGAAAGTACTTATTGCCCAAAATGTAATTTGCTTATCATAGAACGATGGGGCATGGAAATTTTAGAAAATAATTTGAAAAATGGGAAATGCCCCAAATGTAATACAAAAATACAAGGGATATGGAAAAAAGAGTACTAATAAAAAGGCATCCAATTGTATCTGGCAGTTTTTATCCTGATAATCCTGATATTTTAAAACAACAAATCAAGGGTTTTTTAGATAATGCAACAGTGGAAAAACATCAATTATCAGTAAAAGCTCTCATTGTTCCACATGCAGGATATGTATATTCTGGCCCAATAGCTGCATACGCTTTTAAACTTATAGAAAATTGTTCATATGAAAAGATTTTTCTCCTAGGACCCAGTCACCATTTTTCATTTGATAATCTCATTTCTTGCGCTAAAGGATATTGGCAAACACCATTGGGCAAAGTTGAGCAATTATCAAAAGGCGATTTTTCAAAACTTAAACAAAAGAAAGAAATTATTGAATCATCTGAAATTCACCAGCCAGAACATTCATTAGAAGTTCAACTGCCATTTTTACAAACAGTTTTAGATGATTTTCAAATTTTTCCTTTATTAACTGGTAATATTATTAATTATGAAAAAATAAGTGATATTTTGTTATCAATTTCTAACGAGAAAACTCTTTTTTTGATTAGTTCTGATCTAAGTCATTATTTACCATATAACGAAGCAAAAATGATAGACAAAGTAACAATTGACGCAATATTAGCTAATGATGTTCAGCGATTTATCAAATATGGTAATGCTTGTGGAAAAACATCAATTGAGATTTTATTAAATATTGCAGATAAAAAACAATGGAAATCCAAGCTTTTATGTGCTATGAATTCCGGAGAAACTAGTGGAGATAAAAAACAAGTGGTAGGATATGCGAGTATTGCATACTATGAATAAAAAAGATAAAAAATATCTTTTAAAATTAGCCAGAAGGGCTATACAAAAATACTTTCAAGACGAAGGAGTTTTTCAAATTGACAAAGATGATTTACCGCAATCCTTAAAAGAAAAAAAGGGAATTTTTGTTACCTTATGGAAAAATGATAAATTAAGAGGATGTATAGGTGATTTAGAGAGTAAAAAACCAATCTATCAAACTGTAATTGATAATTGTCTGGCAAGCGCTTTGCTTGATCCACGTTTTACGGCTTTAAAAAACGATGAACTAAATGATATAAAAATAGAGATTTCTGTTTTATCAGAATTAAAAAAACTACCAAATTTTACCAATTCAGATTCTTTTCTTAAATATTTAGATAAATGTAAATCAGGCTTATTAATAAAAAAGGGAAGTCATCAAGCCACCTTTTTACCGCAGGTCTGGGAAGATTTAACTTCCACTGAATTGTTTATTTCTCATTTATGTGAAAAAGCGGGATTAGATAAAAACGAATGGAAGAAGATGGATTTAGAAATTTATCAATATAGCGCAGAAGTTTTTAAAGAAGGATAGATTAATTCTCTAAGATATTCTGGATTTACTCCAGGACATTCTGTCGGCTCTTCTCTGATATCCAATTCTATATGTCCTTTTATGATATTCTTGTTCATTTCCCGACCAGATAAGTCTGGCTTTCGAAGATAAAATTCTTCTTGATTAATATCTAATTCATATTCAATAATCAAATATTCAACAAGATTAATAAAGGCTTTTTCCATTGCCTTAGTTAATTTATCATGGCCAAGGCGAAAATCACCCATTAAAGAGATAGATACGGTTCCTTTATTATGCCCATAAGCATGAATTCCGACTGAGTATTTTCCTCCCAAATTACCTTCATAAATACGTCCGGCACCATCTATTAGATAATGATATCCGATATCCCTCCATTTTCTTTGAACAGCTGTCATGAGATTGATTTTTTGTAATTCTTTTTTTGATTCTTCAAAATTTATAGTAAATTTTCCAGCAGTATGATGAACAACAATTTGTTCTACCGGCAGATAATAATAGACAAAATCATTTTCTTTTTTTAAGCTTTGGAGGAAAAAATTATCGTATGATTTAAAATTTTGGTTGTAATTAATTAATAACTCAAGGGATTTCCAATATTCTTTTTTAGAAAATGTATCTTCAGGATTATATCTATCCTCATAGCAATAATTTTTCTGGCAAAAATCTTCTATAAATTTAGGGTCAGAATAACGATTATCAGCGCCCCATTCTTCTCTGCTGATTATTTTTATATTTTCACTACCTAACATTCTCTGTCCATATGTTCTATAAAAATTAGTTAGATTAATATGTTGTGGAATCTCAATATTCAAATGCTCTAAAGTTGATTTATCAAAAGAATCTATAATTACCTCTGCGTTTGGCTGGGGTAATGATGAAGTCATAAAGACCTGCCTTACTTTGTGCAGTAGAACCTTGTTTCTCACTTCGCTCGAAATAAGAAATCCAAAAGCAATAAGTAAAAAAAGGCTTAAAATTATAGAACGATATTTTTTAAAAAATGAAAGCATTTATAACAACCATATTGTTTAAGAACGTTGAAATTAAAATAAAAGTATTTTAATTATAATTTAATTTTTAATATCCATTTATTACCTCTTAAGAAACTCTCACTATTCATTGTGTTTTTTCCTGCTGGCTTTAATTCCTCAATGATATAAACCCCTTTGCCACATTTAACTGCCAGTTTATTTTCAAATTCGAAAATTTGTCCTGACATTTCTTCTCTATGGAGAGACGAGTCATTTATAAAATAGCCCTTAATTATCTTGATAATTATATCATCTGCCATAGTAAAAACACCTGGCTTAGGGTTTAAAGCCCTTACTTTCCTATCTATTTCTATAGCTGGTTTCTCCCAATTTATTTTTTCATCTTTTGACAAAATTTTATGGCAATAACTCGCTAAAGAATGATTTTGCGGTTTTGGCTTAATTTCTCCTTTAAGCCACTGAGGAACAGTTTCAATTATAAGATCTGCACCTAAAATTGCCAATTTTTGCATTAATTCAGGATAAGTTATTTTTGTATCTTGTATCTTGTATTTTGCATCTTGTATTATTGGTCCATGGTCTATTTCTTCATCCATTAAAAATAAACTAACACCGGTTTCATTATCACCTGCTAAAATAGTTGATTGAATAGGGGTAGCTCCACGCCATTTGGGAAGTAGGGACGGATGAAGATTTAAAACCCCTTTTTTGGGAATTGATAGCAATTTTGAAGGAATAATCTTTCCATAAGCAGTAAGAATTACTAAATCCGGATTATAATCTTTAAAACTTGATAAAAACTCTTCATTTTCTAATTTTTCTGGTGTAAGTACAGAAATATTATTTTGTTTAGCTAAATTATAAACAGGAGTGTAGAAAAGAATCTTTTTTCTTCCTTTTGGTTTGGGTGGAGTAGTTACTACTAAAACTGGCTTCATACCGAATTTAAGAAGTTTATTAAATATTATTTTTGCAAATTCAGATGAACCAAAGAATATAAAGTGCATAATTTTATAGGGCTACTGTTTTTCGTGTTTGTTTTGTTATATTTTTTGCTTTATCAATAAAGAGCACACCATCAAGATGGTCTAATTCATGTTGAATTACTCTGGCTAATAAACCAAAAGCTTTCATCTTTATTTTTTTACCATCAAAATTAATAGCTTTTAATGTTATCTTTTTTGACCTTTCCACTTCACCATAAATATTGGGCAAACTTAAACAACCTTCGTCCGTTACTGAAGTTTCCGAAAAAGATTTTATAATTTCAGGATTAATGAAAGTATAAAACTTATCATCTATTTCGCAAATAATAACGCGAGTAGGCTCTCCTACCTGAATTGCCGCCAATCCTACTCCATTATTTTGTTTTATCACTTTTTTCATCTGTTCAATCAAACTACGCACATTTGCATCAATATGCTTCACAGGAAGACTTTTTTGTCTTAAGGTTTTATTATTTTCTCCAGTAAGTATTTCCATTACAATATATTTATTGGGTCAACATCAATTTTCCAGTTCAAAGGAACATATTTTAAAATCTTATTTCTCAATGCCAATTCTTTTTTAGCTAAAACAGGTGAAAGTAAATTGAGTCCTAACAAAGAGTTAATCTCTTCTTTAATTTTACTTTCAAAGTACCTATATTTTATCAGAATATTCCATTTATAAAAGCTCTTCTCTTTGAAAATAAAAGCTTGCGCAGGCCCCAAAATAATAAAATCTTTCTGGAGGTTTTCCGGAATTAACTTATTTATAGCTTGCTCTAAATTCCTTTTTATTTCTTCAGCTTCTTTTATCCCTTTTTTTTGATCTTTGTGAATAAGTGTTAACTTTATTAATTGAACATAAGGAGGCCAAAGATAATCTTTTCGCCATTTTTTTTCTTCTTGTAGAAATTTTCCTTCCTCATTTTTTATAAAACATTGGAATAATTTATTTTCAGGAATTAATGTCTGTATTATTAATTTTTCTTTAGATAAAGCCTTTAATTTTAAAAGATTTAAAAATACTCTTTCCTCGCTGCAGTAGTCTGGTAAGAAAAGCGCAGGATCAACAGAAGCAACTATTACTAAATAAGCAGCTTCTAATTGAGGCCTTAAAAGAGCTTCAGTTCCTATTAATATTTTAATATTTCCCTTATTAAATTTATCAAGAATATCTAATTTCTGTTCATCAGGTATTTGTCCTTCAATTAATGCAAAAGGAGGTGTTGGGATAACAAATTTTTTAATTTCTTCAGCAATCCTCTCAATACCAATTCCTAAAGGTTTAAGCTTATAACCCCTACAGGCAGGACAAACTGAGGGCATAGAAGTATTATAATTACAATGATGACAAATGAGATTAGATTTGTTATGAAATCCCAAGGGAATATCACAATTCGGACATTTAAATACAAAGCCACATTCCTGGCATATAATGCTTGTCGCTAACCCTCTTCTATTAATAAAAATAATAATTCTTTTTCTTTTTTTCAAGGCTTTTCGAATTTCAATAAAAGCATTAGGAGAAATAGCCTGAAATGGTTTTTGTTCTTTTCTAGCCTTTTTTAGATCAATAACTTTAACAACAGGCGTCATAATAAGAACCTCGTTTCGCGCTTTGCTCGAAATAAGAACCTTCGGTTCATAATAAGAACCTCGTTTCGCGAGAACCTTGTTATTCACCTTCGGTTCATAATAAATAATTGAAGAATTATAATACGAAGCTAAATAGTTAATAAGAAAAACGGAGTTATAATAAGGTTTTTGATCCCATGATTTATAGGAACTATTGCTTCCATCCACTACAATTACAAGCCCTAAATTTTGCCAAGGCAAAAACAGAGAAGAGCGCCGCCCTATAATTAATTGTGTTTCTTGAGAATTAACTTTTGTCCATAAAGAATTAAATTCTTTAACTTTTAAATCATTTGAGGAAATAAGAATTGGTTTAGAGATTTTAGATGATAATTTAGTAAAATAATAATTCTGATAAAAAATAGTCGGAACAAGAACTAACACTTGTTTTTTGTTTTTAAGATTTGCCTTTATTTCTTTAATAATACCAGAAAGATTACAAGAACCTATTTTCTCTATTTTATCTTTTTTTGCTTTTGAAATTAATGGATCAAAATATTTTGGGAATTCTTTTTCTTCTGAATATAATTTTTCGAGATAATTTATTAAAGATTTTATTCGACGTGGTAAAATAATTTTCAAACATAACGAAATTGGATAAAAATAATAACGAGAGATAAAATCTGCTAAAAGAAAAAACAATGGTGGAACTATCTGCCTTGAAGAGATAACTTTATTTATTGGTTTTAAAACAAAATCAGCCTTTTTTAAGGTCGCTTTTTTTGAAGACACGGACGCTGAATTCAACACTATTGCCATTACATTTCTGCGCCCTAAGGGTATTTCAACAATAGATCCTTTTATTAAATCCAACTTATAAAAATAAGAAAAAATTTGTGGTTGAGGCCTTGGAATATTAGTTAATGGAATTACGTTAATGATAAACATTATTTAAAATTTAAATGTGTATGTTACTAAATCTGTATATTGTGGTCCTGAACGACTCAACTCGCTTTCTATAACAGATATGGAATTAATTACAAAAGATTTATTAATCTTTTCTTCGAGCTCTGATAGACGTGGTGGTTTTATTTCGTTTTTGAAGCGCGCTAAAGTAATATGGGGCTTAAATAAACGATTTTCTATTTTAAAATTTATTCCCTGATCTGTTAATCCATTTTCTAATGTTTTATGAAGCTTGTCTAAATCTTTTGAAATTTCGCCTTCTGCCCAAATTAGGCGAGGGGAGTGTGGATTTGGACCGCAAGTTATTTTATTTAATTTAACCTCTATTGGAAAGAATAAAGAAGCAATATTTTGACAGACTTGATTAATTTTCAGTATATTATCATCACTAACATATCCAATAAAAACCAATGTTAAATGTAAAGATTTTTCAGGCACCAATCGAAAATAAGCATTATCAAGATTTCTTTGTTGATAATCTATAAAAATCTTCTTAACGTCATTTGGCAAATGCGAAGCAATAAATATTCTATGTCTCATAATAATAAACGTATAAAAGGTTTAGAATATATAAGCAAATACTTGCTTTTTTACTAAATTAGTTAGGTAGAACCAGAGGCGAGGGTAGATTGTTGAGAAAACTATAGCGATTAGCGTGTTTTTGAAACAACCTACCTGAGTCTTTATTGTTATTTTATCTTATTTTCTCCATAATTTCCAGCTGTTAAAATTGACAAAAACAGTGTTTAAACTATATAATTACTAAATGGTCATGAAAAAAAGGCGCATTCATCTAATTGGTATTGGTGGAGCAGGAATGACTGCTTTAGCCAATCTCTTATTAGAAAAAGGATATTCATTATCAGGTTCTGATAAAAATGATTTTGCAGCAAGAAGGATTTTAGAAAAGAAAGGAGTAAAAATATATATTGGGCACAAAGCTGATAATATAAAAAAAACAGAAATTGTAGTGTATTCTTCTGCAATTCCTGTCAATAACATTGAATTTAAAACAGCTCAAAGGATGAATATTCCTTTATTTAATCGTTTTGATTTTCTCATTGATATTCTGGCTGAAAAAAAGATTATTTGCATTGCAGGAACTCATGGCAAAAGCACAACTACGGCGATGCTTGCTCATATTTTGAAAAAGGCCAAACTAAAACCAACTGTTTATTTAGGGGCTAAAAATAAAACGTATCCATTGGGAAGCAAATGGGAATCAGAAAAATATGCTGTTTTGGAAACAGATGAGCATGATAAATCTTTTTTAAAGACACATTCTTTTATCTCAATTATCACTAATGTAGATAATGACCATTTGGATATTAATGGCCCTTACCAAGGTAAATTTTCTTTACTAAAAAAAGCTTTTAAAGATTTTTCCCAAAACAACCAAACAGAATTTATTGTTTTTAATAATGATGATCCCTTTTTAAGAAAGATCGTGGAAGAAAACAAAAACAATCGTGAGAATAAGGATTACCTTGTTTCTCGCTTTGCTCGAAATAAAGTTTTTACCTTTGGAATAGATAATAAAGCCGATCTTTTTGTAAAAGATATTGATTATAAAGGAATAAAAACCTCTTCAGATTTATTCCTAAATAATAGATTTCAAGGAAGATTAGAGCTTTCTTTACCAGAAAAAGAAAATATTTATAATGCTTTAGGCGCTATTGCCGCATCACAAATACTTAAAATTCCTTTAAAAGATTGTCTGCGATATTTAAAAATCTTTGGTGGAATAAAAAGAAGATTTTCCATCCTCTATAATAAAGAAATTGCAGTAGTTGATGATTATGCACATCACCCGACAGAAATAAAAACCTCTTTAAAAATGGCGAGAAATGTCTTTCCAAAAAGAAGAGTGATATTAATCCTGCAACCTCATCGTTATTCACGAGTATCACTTCTCTATAAAGATTATGCTTTTGCAGTAAAAAATTCAGATATTTTATTTCTCTTACCAGTAGATTCTGCAGGAGAAAAACCTATTAAAGGGGTAAATAGTGAAAAGATATATAAAGAGATATTAAAAACAAAATCTCTAAAAAAAAACAAAGTACATTTTATTGAAGACACGAAAAATGAAGAATTCTTCCTAAAAGATCTCCTGAAGCTTAAAAAAAGAAATGATGTTTTTCTTTTTACTGGCCCAGGAAAAATAGCGAATATCCCTCCTAAATTTATTAATTTATTGAAAAGCTATGAAAAAGAATAATAATTATAGAAAAATTTGTTTAGTAATTTTAATCATAATTTGCCTCGTAGGCGCATGGATTTTTGGTTTTTCTCAAGGGGCAAATTGGGGGTGGAAAGCTAATCTACCTTCTCCTTTTGAAAAAATTATCAATAAAGAAAAGCCTGCAGAAATTACAGAAACTGACATGAGCATTTTTTGGGATACATGGAAAGTTGTTTTAGAGAAATACGTTGGTAGAAATGATTTAGATGCTCAAAAGATAATCTTAGGCGCTACTAGAGGCATAATAAACGCATTGCAAGATCCTTATTCAGAATTTTTGGATTCCGAGCAAACAGAAAATCTTTCTCAGGAATTATCCGGAGAATTCTATGGTGTGGGAATGGAAATTGGAAGACGTAATGGTTTTTTAGTAGTCATTGCGCCTCTTCCAGGTACTCCAGCAGAAAAAGCTGGATTGAAAGCAAACGATAAAATTATTAAAATAGATGAAGCTGAAACCATTGATTTGTTTCCATCTGAAGCTGCTAAACTAATACGAGGACCGGAAGGAACAAAAGTAACATTAACTATTTATCGATCTAATTGGGATGAAACAAAAAAAATAGAATTAATTAGAAAAAAGATTTTTATTCCTTCAGTAAAATGGGAAAAGATAGATAATAATATTGCTTATCTGAAAATTTATAATTTTAACCAACCTCTTACCTTTAATTTTTATAAAACAGCTTTAGAAATAGCTTTTAACAAGCCACAGGGGTTAATCATAGATCTTAGAAATAATCCAGGCGGATATTTAGAATCAGTTGTTGATATCAGTGGTTGGTTTTTAAAAAGGGGGGATACCATTCTTAAAGAAGATTTTGGTAATGATGAAATAAAAATCTTTCGGGTAAAAATTGGACAAGCATTACTCAAAAACATCCCTACAGTTATTCTAATAAACGAAGGTACAGCTTCAGCTTCAGAAATATTAGCTGGCGCTTTAAGAGATAATAGGGGAGTTAAATTAATTGGAGAAAAAAGCTTTGGTAAAGGATCTGTACAAGAATTAGTTTCCTTAAAAGATAATAATAGTGTTAAAATCACTATATCACGATGGTTGACCCCCAATGAAACTATTATAGAAAATAACGGTCTTGTTCCCGATATTGAAGTTAAAAATGAGGAAGAATTTGGCACTTTTTCTGAAATAGATTTGGAAAAAGACAAACAATTACAAACAGCTATAGCGGAATTACAAAAATTACTAATCACTAATTAATAATCCTTATGAAGATTTATCTTTTAAAAAATATCCCAAATGTAGGCAATAAAGGAGAAATTAAAAATGTAGCTGATGGTTATGCTATAAATTATCTTTTCCCCCAAAAGATTGCCCAAAGAGCTAGCTTAGATATTATCAAAAGAATCTCAGAGCGAAAAGAACAAAAGATAAAAACTGATAAAAAACAAAAAGAGCAAGCTCTTAAACTAACCACCCGCCTTAAAAAGATCATATTAGAAATTCCTCTTAAATTCTCTGAAAAAGGAAAGGGGGCTTATAGCTCTGTAAACAGTAAAAGAATTATTGAAGAATTAAAATCTCAGGGCATTCATTTATTAGAAAACCAGATTGAATTAAAAAAATCCCTCAAAAAAGAAGGGCTTTATGATGTGCCTTTAATTCTTCATCCAGAAGTAAAGGCTTCTTTAAAGATAAGAATCAATGCTATTGTTTCTGAACAGAAGGAATGACATTTATTAAACTAACTCTTTTTATTTTGCCTGTAAAAGTTCTTTTTCTTTTATTAGAAAATTTGACTACTCCATTAGTAAGAGCGTAAATAGTATCATCACAACCTAACTTAGTATTTAATCCAGGATGCCACTTAGTACCTCTTTGCCTAATTAAAACATTGCCAGATTGTACTATCTGACCATCAAATCTTTTAACTCCTAATCTTTTAGATTTTGAATCTCTTCCTAATTTTGTTGAACCAGCCGATTTAACGTGTGCCATGTTTTAAAATTAAAATTTTTTATGCCCCATCGTTTGAAAATTCTAACAAAATTTGTTCTATTTGTCAAAAAGAATCTTTGGCTATTTAGTCTTGGATTCTTAAGCATAACCTTATCTTTTTCTCTTGGAATTATTATTGGAGCTAATATTATATCACGCCCACCAATTACTATAGAAAAACAATTGATAACAAAAATTGAGGAACCTGCAATAGATAAAACTACTATAACAGCTAAAGAATTTCCATTTGTGGCCAGTTCTAGAGGAAAATATTATTATCCAGTAGATTGTAATTTATCTAATTCATTAAAAGAAGAGAATAAAATCTATTTTAAAACTCAGCAAGAAGCTGAGGATAGGGGATATATTTATAATACTAGATGTAATTAATACAATAAGATTCTGAATATTGTTTCAAAAACACGCTAATCGCTATAGTTTTTCTCAACAACATTCAGAATCTTTTATTTCTTACTTTTGAATTTTGAATTTTATTGTAATTCTTCTTCTATTTCTTTTTTGCTTGTATTATTAGTAGATAAACATTCAAATTTTTCTTCTATTTTTTCTGTTTCTTTTATTTTTTCTCTTAAACCAACAGGGATCTCTTTTAAAACCTTCTTTAATTTTTCAGTATTCACTTCAATAACTTCTTCCCATTTTTCCAATGGCCCTAAGATTTCTTTTAATTTGGGGATATCATAAGAAATTTTATTATAAACTGTCTGACTAAAATAACCATTTTCACCAAATACGCGCTTTAACCCCTTTTTATGACAATATACATCAATTAGATTTTTTATCTCTATTAATTTTTCTTCCAACTTTTCTTTTTTCTCTTTTAAGACAAAATATTTATCTATCTTTTTCTTAATATCTATGTCATTTAAATTATTGTCTTTCTCATTCTCATAAAAATGCCTCCAAATTGGACAGATATTTTGATAACCACACCAACCACATAAAACTGATGAATGAGGCTCAAAATCACTTTTTTCTATTTGATGGATTAAATCTATTATTTTGTTTTTTACTTCTTCCAAATCTTTCTCTGTTCTTTTTGTATTTATCTTTTCATTAAATTTAAGGAAATATAAACTTAGGCACAAATCTTCAATTTTAATTCTTGGCCAACGGCTCTTTAATCCAATAGCATAAAAAGAAAGTTGATCATTCTTATCTAAAACTTTTTGGGAAGGCATTCTTTTTCCTGTTTTATAATCAATTATTTCAACATTGCCATCTGATAATTTGTCTATTCTATCTATTACACCTGTTAAAATATGCTTACCATTCTGTTTGTCAGGGTTTTCATCCAGGACAACCTCAAATCTTGTTTCCAAATCTAAAATCGCTGTTTTATGAGGAATATTTTTCTTATAAAATTCCTGTAATATTCTTAAACCTTCTTTAAAATAAGATTTTTCTTCTTCAGGATCTTTCCATTCAAAGCCCTCTGTTTTTTTTGGCCAATAATCGCGATAATATTTTAAAAAAGCATCAAGAGTAGGGAAGTGAGGATCTTTTTGATAAAACCATTTAAGAACTTTATGAATGTAGGAACCAAAAATAGCCTCTTTGCTTTTAGGCTCTTTTATTTTATCTATATTGGAAAGTTTATATTTTAGAGGACACAGTTTAAAATTCTCTAAACTGGAATAGGAAATACGCATAATACATAATCATTATATTAAGGATATTAGGCTCAGGCAATTGTTTCAAAAACACGCTAATCGCTATCGTTTTTTTCAACAACCGCTTGAGCCTTAAATAATAATTCGAAATAGTACAGCAATCTTAATCATTTTAGCATTTATTTATTTATTTTTCTATATTGACTCCTATACCATTAGTATTTGTTCTTATCTGGTGCAGGGGTTGACAAATCAAATAATCTCTGATATAATAAGACTGTAAGATTGTGCAGCTTGAAAACTAAATAAATAATAATAAGAAAAGATAAAAATATAAAAAAGAAAGGAGAGAGGTGAAAAAGAAATGAGAAATCACGAAGATGATACTATAAAAATAATAGCAATTCTTCTAGTTGTATGTATGGGAGCGATGGCAATGATAGGATTCTATCATGTAGAGAAAAGAATAGCCCAAGCAGAACAGTATCTCAATCGTCAAATACTAGATCTCACTTTAGCACAAAAAGAAGGTCTTCAACTTTCGATGATGCAGATTGCTACTGCGCAAAAAAAGAACTCTGATCGTATAGAAATTAGTATCTACGATATCCACGAAAAACTTGATGAAATACTACACTCTACGTGGCGAGGAGTAACGCTATCACCCTAAGAAACTTCAAAGTAACTTAGAAGGTACAAACCAAAGATGACGGTATTCTTCTTAAAGAATACCGTCATCACACTCTCAAAGTAAAAAAATTAAAGAAACGGCTAGGAAATACCTACCGCTTTTTTTATTTATCTTTCTATATTGACAGACCGAATAATCCCTGATATAATAAGATTGCAAGATTGTGTAGCTTGAAAATTTAATAAATAAAAGATTGAAAAAGAATATAGAAATATAGAATAGAAAAGAAAGGGGGATTAGTAAGGTGAAAAAGAAATTATATCACACTGTTGTTACCCAATTTTGTAAATTCGGTGGTGATGCAATTCATTATTGGAAGTATGCATATACACGGAAGGAAAACAAAGGATTAGTAAGGATTGATTTTAATAATAGGCATGACTTTGTAAAAGAAAATTATGTAGAAATGGAATTAGTTAAGGTTTATGAGAGTAAAAAAGGAGGTAAAAAGTAATGAAAACGAAAATAGTAGTAGTCATAGAAAATGAAATGCCTTATTCTTCAAATCATTGGACTAAAGAAAAGCTCAAGAGTTTTAAAAAAGCGATTAAGAAAAGGATGGAATTATTATTAAGTTGGAAAGTGAAAGAAGTAAAAGTAGAAAGTAAGTAAAGATAGAATCTAAAAAAAAGAAGGTGATAAAAGTGGTTAAAATTCAAATCTATCTTATCGATGGGAACATCATAGAATATCAAGTCCGAGACGAAATGGCGGCCAGGGATCATATGCACAAGATAGTGATGGGTGGCTACCGGGAAGTCAAAAACGATGTGCTAACGTGGTTTCCGCCTCAGTATATCTTGAAAGTCAAGGCTTATCCATTCAAGGGCGGATACTACAAAGACACTAAAGTTGTTAGTTAAAGAACAGAATGAAAAAAGGAGATAAAAATATGAGAACATTATTGAAAATATGGCACAGGATAGATGAGACTTTGCTTCGCTTAGTAATAACAACCATTTATGGCTGCAAGGATCTTTCTAAATGGTATTGCAGATGGTGTGGAGTAAAATGGAACGAACAATGTAGAAAGGGTTGTATTGGATAATAAATCAAAAAAGAGCGGTAGGGAATACCAAGTACCTACCGCCATTTTATTTATTTTATTTATTTATGTTTTTAATTTAGGACCACTGTGAAATTTTCGATGAATTTCACGAAGTTTTTTACTGGTAACATGAGCATAAATTTGAGTAGCAGCAATACTTTTATGGCCAAGAAATTCCTGAAGTATTCTTAAATCTACACCTTGATTTAAAAGATCTGTCGAAAAAGAATGGCGCATCACATGCGGAGTAGTTGTTATTGGCACCCCTGACATAATCACATATTTTTTCATATTCTTTTCAATTGAACGGGGAGTTAACCTTCGGGATGCTCCTTTTTTACTTCTATAATTGATAAATAATGCTTTTTCATTATCATTTCGAATCTTAAGATATTTAGATAACCAAAATAGGGCTCTTTCAGAAAAATAAACAGTTCGCACTTTTCTTCCTTTCCCAATAATTCCAACTTCTAATTCTTTTATCCCAAGATCTATTTTAATTTGATCCCGGTTTAATGAAACTAACTCCGCTATTCTCATGCCAGTAGAAAATAGAACCTCTAAAATAGCTCTGTCTCGTAATCCTTGCTTTTTAGAAATATCAGGGGCTGAAAATAATTTTTCTAATTGTTCTAAATTTAAAAAACTAACTTGTTTTTCGTCTCTATCTTTAGCTAATTTTATCTTCTCAGCTGGTAAAGATAAAATATCTCTATCAGCAAAATAATTCAAAAAGGACCTTAAAGCTATTAAATAATAATTCTGAGTTGTTTTTTTAAGAGGTGTTTTTGTTTTAGGAAGATATTGACGCGAAAGAAAAACTCGATATTTCCAAATATGATCAGTGCTTAATTCATGGGGCTTTAAACTCTCTAAATTATTTAATTTTAACCAATCTAAGAATCTTTTTAAAAATCTATTATAGTTTTCTTGAGATTTAGAAGATAAACCCTTTTCAATATCTAACCAATCTAAGAAATCAGATAAATGAGAGGGGATTGGTTTTTGGTTCTTTTTCATGTTATTAGCATATATAACGGATATAAGTTGTAATAAATGTTCGCTTAACTATAATTATGCGAACCTTATTATACTTTAATTATAGCCATTTTAAATGGCTCGTCAAGACTACTCCCCCAATTACTGTATACAATATTAAGTATGGCAAACAAAAAACAAATTCAAATTAATGAATGAAAGAATTTAAGATTCTAACAAGGGCTTCGAACGCGAGAATAATAAATTGAATTATGGCTCTTAGAAACGCCCATAAATGCCCTAATATTCCAGACGCAAAAACCTGATCTGTAAGATGGCTTATTTCGTAAAAAACCTTAGTAAAAATTTGCGAAGCCTGCGTAATTAATTGATCTATATTATCCATAATTTTAATTAATAATTTTTAAAGATTGCTTAACCCTCTCAACACTATCCCCTTTTCCCAAAACTTCAGCTATTTCAAATGGACCTGGTGAAACTTTTTTTGCAGATAAAGCTACTCGTAAAGGCCAAAGTAGTTTACCTTTATTCCCTGTATAATTGGGATTTTCATCTATAAAATTATAAAATCTTATCTGTAGATTAACTCGATTAAACTCATTATCTTTTATTTTTTCTAAAATGTTTAAAGAATCTTGTAATGATTTTGCTAATTCTATATCAGTCATCCCCTTCCATTTTAAAAGTTCTTTTGGGTATTCAATCTTCTTTTTGAAAAAGAAATCAGACAAAACTATTAAATCGCTTAATTTATTCATTCTTGGAGCTTCTATATCAATAACTTTTTTTATATAATCAATATCATATTCTTTGATGATTTGGGGAGTAGATGAAAAATTTTTAATATAATCCACTACTCTATTCATTAATTCATCTGAAGACATTCTTTTTAAATATTGGGCATTAAACCAATCTAATTTTTTTATATTAAAAATAGCACCACCTTTTTGAACGCGTTCTAAATTAAATTTATCAATTAGCTCTTCCAAATTTAATATCTCTTGATTCCCTATTGGATGCCACCCTAAAAACGCTAAAAAATTGACCAAAGCTTCAGGTAAATAGCCCATTTTTCTATATTCTGTTAAAGCCATAGCCCCATGCCTTTTACCTAATTTAGACCTATCAGGCCCTAAAATCATCGGTAAATGCGCATAATTGGGCATAGGAAGGCCTAGTGCCTCTTGAATGGTAATTTGCTTAGGTGTATTGGAAATATGGTCTTCTCCGCGAATTACGTGCGTTATTTTCATTAAATAATCGTCTATAACTACAGCAAAATTATATAAAGGCTCTTTAAAGCTTTTAGCTATCACTATATCGCCTATTAAGCTCGAATCAAATTCCACTTCACCTCTAATAATATCCTGGAATTTAATTATTTTATTTGGCATTTTTATTCTTATAACAGATGATTTGCCTTCATCTAAATAGGTTTTTACCGTGTTTTCTGATAAATCACGGCATTTGCCTGGATACTTAGGAGAAACGCCACGAGCAATCATCTCTTCTTTTTGCGCCTCAATTTCTTCTAGAGAACAAAAACAATAATAAGCTTTTCCTTCTTTAAATAATTGACGAAGATATTTTTCATAAATTTCTAATCTTTCACTTTGGCGATAGGGTCCAAAAGGTCCCTCTATATTAGGACCTTCGTCCCATTCAATTCCTAAAGATTTTAACCCTTCTAATATAGTATCCTCGTATTTTTTTTTTGACCTTTCTCTATCAGTATCTTCTATTCTTAAAATAAATTTTCCGCCCGCTTTACGGGCAAATAAATAATTAAATAAACCTGTCCTGGCATTGCCTAAATGAAATAAACCAGTAGGACTAGGGGCTAATCTTACTCTAGGTCCAAATAATGATTGTGGGATCTTAGGATCATCCATGAATGTGTATTATGTATACAATATACAGTATACTCTATACCCTATACATTTTGAAGTAGATGTTGTGCTATATCATGTGCTGCTTGTGGTTTAGCAAACTCAAAAGCTGCCTGACTCATTGTTTCTTTCTTTTTTTTGTCAGAAATAATCTGAAGAATTAAGTCTGAAAATACATTTGGTTTTAAATTACCTTCTTCAATCACAACTGCTGCGCCATTTTTAGCATATTCATATGCATTTTTCGTTTGGTGGCCACGACTTGCCCATGGTAAGGGTATAAGAATTGAAGGTTTCCCACTTGCAGCAATTTCAAAAATCAAACCACTTCCAGCGCGAGCTATAATTAAATCACTTACAGCAAATATTTCTTTTAAAGAGGAAATACTTGGTATTATTGTTTCTTCAAAAAAAGGCAATGGATGATAATATTTTTGTTGTTCCTTATCGCCTATAATTTCCTGAAAAACTACATCAGCTTCTCTTGTTACTTCTTGGTAATTTGTTTTACCTGTTTGATGAATTATTTCTACATCTTTAATAATTTTTGGAAGAATATCTAAAATAAAATCATTAATATGCCGGGAACCTTGCGATCCGCCAATTATTATTACAACTGGCTTTTCTATGTCCAATTTTAGTAATTTTTTAGTATTTTCTTTATCCAGTGTTTCATTAAATAAATCCAATCGTATAGGATTTCCTGTTAACACTGTCTTTTTTGATGAAAAATATCTTTTTGTGTAATCAAAAGATATAAAAATCTTTTGACAAAACCTTCCTATAATATAATTGACTAAACCAGGAACAGCGTCGCTTTCATGTACATAAGTAGGAATAAAGAAAAGAATTCCACAAAAAACTACTGGAAAAGAACCATATCCCCCTTTAGAAAAAATAACATCAGGCATTAAAATGTAAACATAATAAAGAGATTGAAAAATACCTCCTATCGTTTTAAAAAATCCAAAGATACTTTCAATAAGGTTAAATGAACCCATTAATTTTCCGGCTGTAATTGTTTTTACCTTTATCCCCTGCTCTTTTAAAATGTGTGGAAGAGTGAAATCATCGGGTCCTATATATATAATTTCTAAAGAAACTTTCTTCGTCTCAGCTTCTTTTTTGAGCTCTCTATAAACAGCAATCAAAGGAAAAGTATGCCCACCAGAACCACCACCAGTAAGAACTATGCGTACGGTTTTATCAAAAGAAAAATTAGGTTTTAAAAATGAGACGTCCATAATAAAAATTTAAAATTGTTTATATTATTTAGGTTTGTTTTGCAATATTGCTTAAAATTCCAATGCTTATTAAAGTCGCTACCATAGAAGAACCTCCATAACTTATAAACGGCAAAGGAATACCTGTCATAGGAACCAACTGACACATAGCTGCAATATTAATAAATGCTTGAAAACCAATATTGCAAGTTAAACCTATCGCTAAAAATTTTCCTAAACTATCTGGCGCTTCTTTGGCTATTCTCAACCCGATTGATATAAGAAGAATAAAAAGAATAATTATTATTAAAGACCCCAAAAAACCAAATTCCTCGGCAATTATAGAAAAAATAGCGTCGGTATGGCTTTCTGGCAAATAATTAAATTTTTGTATTGATCTTCCAAATCCTATGCCCAACAATCCTCCAGAGCCAATGCCAATTAAAGATTGAATAATATGGTAGCCTTTACCCAATGGATCGCTTTCTGGCAATAAAAAAGATGAAATTCTTCCAAGTCGATAAGGCGTTATTTTAATAATTAGGATCAAAGCTGAAATTCCAATTGCTATTAAAGATAAAAATTGAGCTGCGCTCATGCCTGCAACAATGTAAACCATTACACTAGATAAAGCTAAAACAACTAAAGTACCTGTGGCTGGTTGTATTATAATAATAGCACCAATAATAGCTAAAGAACATACAAAAATAATAAAAGGCGTGATATGTATTTTCCGCCTTTTATCTAATGAAAAACGGCTTAATAAACTAGCAAGAAAAAGAATATAAGTTACTTTTATAAATTCAGATGGTTGAAAATTTATAAAACCAATTCTTAACCATCTATTTGCTGATGAACCCATTGGTTGAAGCGCTGGAATAAAACATAAAAGCAACAAAAAGATATTAAAGATTAATAAGATTAAAGATAGTTTTGATAGAGAACGATAATTTATTTTTGAAACAATCCAAGCGAGAATTAATCCTAAAAATATTCCAAGAAATAATTGCTTTTTAACAAAATGATAAACATCGCCGTGTTGTTGTTCCCCGATTACAGCAGAAGCGCTTATTAAGGCAATCAAACCCAACACTAAAAGAAGTATACTAAAAGTAATGAGCAAACGATTAAGTTTATTTGGTCTAATCATCTATTTTTTTAAGTACTCTTCTATTTTTTAGTACTCTTCTATTGTATAATATTTTCTTTCTAAGCTCAAATAAGGATTACCTTGTTTCTCATTTTATTCGAAATCATGTATAATCTTAACGATACAAATATATTATATAAATACAGATTAATTATATGAATAAAATTCTAATGACTCTGTTGGTAATTCTAATTTTAGGAATTGGAGCATTTTTTGGTTTGCGTTCCTTCCAAAAATATTCAGAATCCCAAGGAATTTTGGAAGCCCGGGTTTATCCTGCTGAAGCTACTTTAAAAATTAATAATAAAACTTATCAGAATAAACAAGGTATTTTTAGAATTAGATTACATCCTGGCGAACATTCTATATCTTTTTCTTGTCCAGATTATTCATTTTTAGAGGATAAAGTAAAAATTGAAAGCAATAAAACGACGAGTCTTAATAATATTTATCTATTCCCTAATAATTGGCCTAAAGAAAGAATTATAACTAATGAAAGAATTGAACGTTTCTATTTAAGCCCAGACTCTAATCGCATTCTTTTTATAGAAAAATATTCTAATTATGATTGGTATATTTTTGATAGAAGCACAAAACAAAAAGAATACTTTCATAAAACCACTTCTTTACCGCATGATGTTATTTTTTCTCCAAAAAAGATTCTAATTCATTCAGGAAAAGATAATTGGGAAATTGTATTTTTACCAAAAAGCCTTATTAAAAATGGCATCTCTTTAAACGCCTCATTTAAAGAAGTATTGGATCAGGCAGGATTAAAAGAAAAACAAACCTCTCTGACTATAAGCCAGGCTATTTTTTACTCAAAAAATGATAGCGATATAATTATTAAAACTCCTGATGCAATCTATCTTCTCAATTTTCTTACAGAATCTATAGAAAAAATATATGAAGGCAAAAGCTCCTCTTTTATATCTGACAACGATTATGTTTACTTTATAAAAGAAAATGGCGTCTTTACTAAAATTTCTTTGGAGACAAAAAAAGAAATGGAAACATCTCTATACAGTTTTTCTCTTGAAGATTTAGAAAAAACTAAAATCAGAAAAGAGAAAAATGAAAGCAATTTCTTAATTATTGAAGTATCTGAAAAGATTTATTACTTGAAAACATTTGAAAACATACCAAAATTAATTAGTGAAAATATTGTGGATGGCATCTTTTCTTTAAATGGAAAGGAAATATTATTGTATTCAAAGGATAAAATTGAAATTTATAACCGAGAAACTGAGGTAAAATTTTCTAAAAAACTTTTTTCCGATGTTCTAATCACCTGGTTTCTTAACAACGACCACCTTCTGTTTTTAAACGATAATCTTCTTAATATCTATTCGCTTAAAAATAATAAAACCTGGCCTATTACCAATGATGTAAAAAATAATAACTTTTTCTACGATCCTTCAATAAATTATATTTTTTACCTCTCCCCTGTCGGGATAACAAAAATAGCTTTGTAAATTTATTCGTATCTCAAAGCATCAATTGGGCTTAATTTTGCTGCTTTGCGAGCAGGATAAATTCCAAAAATAAGACCAATGCCTGCAGCCACTCCAAATGCCAATATTATAGAACCTAGAGAAAGAATAAATTTCCACTCTATTCCCAAAGCCATAGTCAGGATAATGCTTGCAAGATAAGAAAGAATAGCACCTAACAAAATTCCTAATATTCCGCCTAAAACAGTGAGAACAATTGCCTCAATTAAAAATTGATAAAGAATATCTTTTTTACGAGCGCCAACTGCTTTTCTCAGACCAATTTCTCTTGTTCTTTCAACCACTGAAACTAACATGATATTCATAATTCCAATTCCGCCAACAACTAAAGCAATAGCAGCTATAGATGATAAAAGCAATGTAAGAATGCTTGTTACTGTATTCATAATTGCGGCAGTTTCTTTTCCACTCACTACCTTAAAATCATCTTTAGATAAATCACCCTCTGGATTATATATATTATGCCGTTCTCTTAACATTAAACGAATGCCTTCTACAGCTTCATCAATTTTATCCTGATTAACTATTTTAACTACAGAAGACTGTACGTGATTAATGCCTAATAAAAATTTTTGAGCAGTAGTAATGGGAATATATATATATTCGTCAAGATTTTGAAACATCTGCATTCCTTGTTCTTCCATAACGCCAATTACTCTAAAATTGGTTTTTTTAATTCTAATAATCTTGCCTATAGGATTTTTATCTTCAAACAAATCTTCTTTTATTTTATATCCTAAAACAACCACCTTTGACATACTCTGAACATCAAAATCAGTAAAATTAGATCCTAATATAGTTTGAACATCAGTTATTTTATTATATGCTGGAGTAGTGCCATAAAAGGTAATCTTTTCATCATTATTTTTATAAATTACCTTACTCACACTAACAACTATCGGAGCAACCATTTCTACTAATGGATCTTTTTCAATTGCTTCCATATCTTCAATGGTTAGTGTTTTAATTTCCATTCCCTCCATCATTTGTTGCGTCATATCACCTCCGCCTGCAAAGGCACCTGGTTCAACAAAAACATTGTTAGCCCCCATTGACATAATCTGCCCTAAAATTAAATTCTGGGCTCCATCACCTAATGACATCATTAAAATAACTGATGTTATGCCAATAACAATCCCCAAAATAGTTAAAAAAGAACGCGTTTTATTCGTTTTTAATCCTGTTATTGCGGTTTTGAAAGAATTACTAAATTTCATAATTTTACTTATTCAAGCCATCTTTAGCATAATGCCTTGAATTTACTAATTCATCATTAACTATTCTGCCATCTTTTAATGAAATAATTCTTCTTGCCATTTCAGCTGTATATTTTTCATGAGTAACTAAAATTATAGTATGGCCTTGATTATTAAGTTTTTGAAAAATACCCATTATTTGCTGACCAGATTTACTATCTAAATTACCAGTTGGTTCATCTGCAAAAATTACAGACGGATGATTGACTATTGCTCGAGCAATTGCTGTTTTTTGCTGCTCTCCACCAGAAAGCTGATTTGGAAAATGAGAAGCTCTATGCAAAATACCAACTGCTTCAAGAGCCTGTTTTACCATCTCATATTCTTTTTGTTTAGAAAAACCAGTATAAATTAAAGGTAATCTCACATTATCAAAAACTGTAGTTCTGCGTAAAAGATTATAAGATTGAAAAACAAAACCCATTCTTTTATTTCTAATTCTTGCTAATTCATCATCATTAAAATTATCTATACTTTTTCCCTCAAATTTACAAATTCCTGAGCTTGGCCTATCTAAAAAACACATGATATGCATTAAAGTTGATTTTCCAGAACCAGAAGGTCCCATAATGGAAACAAATTCCCCTTGTTTAATCTTAAAAGAAACCCCTTGAAGAGCTGGGGTTTCAACAGAATCATTGCTATAAATCTTTTTAAGATTTTCAACTTCAATCATAAAATTATCATTTTTTGATAAAAGTAATCACTTTATCGCCTTGTTTTAACCCTGATAAAATTTCGATATTTCCATCAGAACCTACTAAACCAGTTTTAACTTCAATTTCTTGAAAATCTCCGTCAACAGGAATTCTTACTATATTCTTTCCATCTTTTTCTATCACGGCTCTCCTTGGAATGATCAAGACATCTTCTTTTGAATCAGTAATAATGACAATATCCGCAGTCATTCCTGGCCTAATATCAATATCATCTGTATCGATAGTACATTTCCCTTTATAATAAACAACGCCATCAATTATACTTTCAACAAAATCAAGCATTGCTACTTGTCCTGAAAATTCTTTTTGAAAATAAGCATCTAAAGTTGTTAAAATTGTATCTCCAATTTTAACTTTAGAAATATCAACTTCTGGAATATATACTTCAATCCCTAATCCTTTTTCTGCCATAATACTAATAACAGAAACATTAGCTAATACTACTTCTCCTTCTTTAATTTCTTCTTTCGTAACCAAACCATCAATTGGGGCTCGAATAATGGTTTTTTCAATTAGCGCATAATAATTAGTTATATCAGCTTCAGCATATTCTACTTTTGCTTGTTGAGTAATAATTTGTTCTTTTGTAGAACCAGCTAATAAAAGATCAAGCTCGTTTTGTATCTTTTTAACTAATAAACTCTGGGAGGTAATATTTTGTTCTAAATTATTAATATTACTTATCGCGGTAATTACAAGATTTCTACCATCATTTGTATTTGTCCTATGAATATCAAGATTAGAATTACTATAAGAACAATCTGCTAATAAAATGTTATTTAATTTTCCAAAAAAATCTTTAAAAAAAGCCAGATATCCTTTTGCATTATTCATAACTAGTTTTAATTCTTCCTGAGAAGAATTAAAACTAAGTGTGCTTAATTCATCTTTCCATTCCTTAAGTTTTCTTTCGGATATTAAACGTGAATACCCAACATCTGACGATAATTGAGGAACACAAGAATCAAAATTTAATATATAACTATTTGCCGCTTCTGCCCCCAGAAAGACATCTTTAATATCTATTTTTATAGCTTCTTCAGATTTAGCATAAGAATCATCCAAGGCATCTAAAATATCCAGATAATAATTATCCAAGTCTTGCTGAGCCTTGAAAAGCTCTGTTTGTTTAATATCAATTGTTTCTAATCGAGTCCCTCTTTTTAATTCATCTAATTCAGCTTTTTCAGCCTCTAAATTAGCTTTGGCTTGTTTTAATTGCGCCCATAAATCATTGTTTTCTAAACTAGCCAAAACTTCACCCTTTTTAATCTTATCCCCTGTTTCAACTAAAATTTGCAATACATTACCTGTGGCTCTAAAAGATAAATTTATGCTTTCAATAGCTTCTATTTTGCCTGTAACTGAAACCTCCTCTCTAATAGATCCCCTTTCAACTATTGCTAAATTATACTCTGGTTCTTTGTCATTTCTCAAAAAGAACAAATAAATTACTAATAAAACAATAGCGCCGATAATAACAATAATCCGCCTTTTAATAAGTTCTTTATATATATTTTTGAGAATATCCATAGTATTTTTATTCTAAAAATATAACATAAAAAAGCAAAAATAACAATTTAAAAAGCCGTTAAATAGGTTTATTTTTTATTTATTAAACCTACCTAACAGCTTTATTTTTAAAAGTTTTTACTTGTTTAACTCTGACATCATTTCTCTTTGTTCCAGCTTTTTGACTAATTCTGGAAGTTTTTTGGGAAACAATATGCCACCTGAAATATAGGTATTCAACACTTCATCAAGCGGAAGATCAATATGTATTACCTTGCTTTCCTGAACAAAAATAGGTGAAAATCCGGTCAAAGGTATAGGTACATTGGGAATAAAAATTTTCAAAAATTTTCCCCCCTTAAGTTTTTCACTCCCCGCTATATATCCAACTATAATTCCTGAAACCCATATTCCTTCCATAAACTCAAATATTACCATGCCCTGATTCTGATATTGTTCTTTTATTTTCCCCATTAAAGATTTTTGGATTAATTTACCTATTAATCTACCTATGCAGGCGTAGATTCTTTTGAAAATTGATGAAGAAATTAAACCGACAAATAGAATGGTCAAAATCAATCCCAAACCAATCATCCATTCTTTCATTACTATTCCAGGAAATAATCTCCTTAAAACAAGGGCCATGATATTTCGTAGAATAAACATTCCATCTCCCCAAAAAAAACCAAGCAACCAGCAAACAATTAATACAGGAATCAAGGTTATCAATCCTTTTCCAAAAAGCGACAAAAAAACTCCTAATAATTCCATCGGAACAGAATTTAGCTTTTTCACTCTTCCCACCTCCTTTTCTTTTTCTTTAGAAAAATTTTAAATTTTCAAGAGTACTAACTAAAATATTCTTAATTTAGGGTATTCTTATATATTATATTGAAATTAACAATTACTTTTTTTCCAAAATAATCTTTGCCATTTTAGATACTCTGGAAAGAATAAAAATGCCGCAGATTTCTAAAGTAGTAAAGGCAATTTGATTGAGCGATTCCGAGGATGTATCACCTAAAGGGTAATTAAAATAACCCTTTGTTGAGAAATTAATAAGATATAAGATGATGGTAAATCCTATCCAAGCATAAACAAACCACTCGCCTTGCCTTTCTATTCTTTTTGCTCCTATCCATCTTAACATTTCTTTATGAATAGAATAAATAAATAGAATCCCGATATAAAAGAAACTTATTTTAGAAGAAGGAAAGATTTTCTGGCTAAAAAATTCTATTCCTACAATACCCATTGTTATTAATGAGAGAACAACACAAATAGTGAATAGATTCTTATTAATAGCGATCTCTGCTCTTCTTATTGTTTTTAGTTTTTCTTGAGATATTCCAAACATATTCTGATTCGTAGAATTTAAAAATCGTTTTAATCTATTAAAATAATACGGCTAAGTTTATTTGGATTTATAATGCCTTGGGTCTTAACTTGTATTATTTTTCAACCTTTATTATTTTGAGAGTGTCACCCTCTCAGAAAATACTTTCAACAAAATATCCTCTGAGAGGGTGACAAGAGGATTAAAATAATCCTCTTGTCAATAACTTCTATTTCTCTAATTCTTTCCTTTAATCTTACCTCTCTTCATCTTGTTTCATCTCCATCTCTTTTAATAGTATTCCAACATCATACCAATCATCTGCTCGTAAACCAAATGGATATTTCTTATTATAATCCTGAGTCTTCATCTTGTTTCATCTTCATCTCTTTTAATAGTATTCCAACATCACACCAATCATCTGCTCGTAAACCAAATGGATATTTCTTATTATAATCCTGAGTTAAGATAATCGTTATGTAATTTTGTAGAGCAAAAAGAACTTTTGTTTTATCATCTATTATAACGTCTGGGCATTCTATAATTGCAATCTCATATTTCCTAATATGAACTTGTTCTCTCTTAACAAAGACTAAATCGCCATAAGACAATTTGTTCTGTCCCAGAGAATAAGCAGTTGCCTCTTCAAGCACGGTGCTTCTTGCAGTACAATAGAGTATTTCATTTCTGGGGTTTCTCATGAAAATTCGCAACACTTCTCTTGCTCCTTTGTATGCCCGTAATTTTGCAAAAAACAAGTCGTCCATAAACATTTTCTTGACCCATTTCCCTTGCTCAGTTTGCCAATACTTTTTAGTTTCATCATTAGTTCCATCACTTAATGCTTCCTGATCAATTCCTTCTTGAAACAGAGCTTTGTGTAAAATATCCAATTCTTGATATGTCGGAAAGAGTGTACCGTCAAGATTAATCATTAGTTTCATCTTAAATCATCTCCTCTCTTTTTTATTCGTTTATTTTATATCAACCTAATTCTATTAAATCTTCCCTGATTATAATCATTTTATTCCATTCCTTCCTTTTCTTATTTTGTTTTTAAGGTGCTGAGAACATTACCCTCTCAGAAAACACTTAAATAATCTTTTTCGAATAAATGTTCTCTGAGAGGGTGAGGAAGGTATTTATTATTAGCCCCTTCCTCGAAAGGCTTTATAATAGTTATTATCAAATCTCTATGCAATTTTAATCAAAGACCAGAAAAACAAACTTACAGAAACCAATAAAGCATAAAACCAATACTTTTCGTTTTCCTTTGTGCATTGCACCAGTCCTACAAAAGATGTAATAGAAGTTAGTATGAAAAAAAATAATAGATATTTCATACTTTTCACCTCCCGTTTCATTGTATTTTTACTTTTATTACTTCAAAACCTAATAACATTTCTTCAATTCGTTCCTTTAGTTGTTCTTTAAGATCCTTTTTAAATATCCCAATTTCTTTTTTATTCAAATCTTCCAAAGAAACTTTTAATTTACCTTCCATAATCACCACTATCTTTGTTTCCATCTTTTTCACCTCCTGCTGATATAATCTTATCTAATAAAAATATAAGATGTTTATTAACATCTTTTTTTTTCTTCTTTATTTTGTTTTAAAGGTACAAAGAGGAAATTACCCTCTCAGAAAATACTTTTAACAAAATATCCTCTGATAGGGTGAGGAGGGAATCTATTATCTAACCCCCTCCTCAATAAAGCTTTGTTTATTATAAAATGTTTAGCAAAATCTTTTATTTATAAATCGTAGAATCTTTCAAATCTGAGCCGCTCCTTAATACAACTCTTCATCCCAACTTCTTTAGCCCGATATGTGCATATCCCAATAACTTCCTTTCTTCCTTTTATTGTCTTGATTGTCTCAATATGAAACCCGCATTCTTTCTCATTAGAATAACCGCACATTAAAGGATCTAAATTTTCAGGATAAGACAATGGACAGTTACGCAATTTTTCTTTACAAAATGGACAAACAATTTTACGTCTACTCATGATTTTTCTGTCCCCTTTTTTCCTTTTTCAGGCTTTTTTCCATTATTCCAAATAAACCCAATCCTATGCTTTACTTGTTCACCATTCTTCTGTAATGCTTTTTGTAAATTAGAAATATAAGCAACCAAGTATTCAATCACAGGCGTTAAGAGTTGGTGTAACTTTGGATGACATTCTTCACAGATCCATGTCTTATTCTTCCGTAGCCCTTTTCCACCTATTTCTATTGGGATTATGTGATGCTGTTGCAAATTCTTCTTACTACCACAGAACCAACATTCAATAGTTCCATTT
>SDBT01000296.1_pt1 | contig 75472 bp, 72 predicted proteins | sample 2277101 | NCBI WGS metagenome assembly SDBT01 (sample SAMN10404973, study PRJNA504765) | marine sediment metagenome | isolation source: marine sediment core GS10_PC15, 103 cmbsf | place: Arctic Ocean: Southern Knipovich Ridge | collected 2010
GGTTTTCGGGTGTTGTGCGTGTGTCATTATGACACGCCTGTAACATAATGTTACACCTGAATTGGGACTTGGTGCAATATGTCCGGGTCGCCGATCAAGCTTTTAGAAAAATCTTGAGCAAAAATGAGGAAAGGGAAGGAATTTCTGGCAACATTTTTCCTTAAGTCAGTGCCATTCCTCATAGACCTATAGACCTATGGACTCATAAACCCAATCATTCCTTCGCCATCGTAGTAAACCCATACTCAGCATCCATAAGTGCATTGCCGGCCAGATCCTCACCATCCAACCCGAACGTGAATTCTGTCTCATAGGGCAATGTATATCCACCCAGAGCGATGATTGTCAGACTCTTGCCATCATCGCTCAAGAAAGAAACGAAAGGAAAATCCGGCTCTGCGGCAACCACATCCACTCGTGACATTTCCTCAGTGAAAGCAATGATGAACTCCCCATCGCTGTAGTCCTGCGGATCCACGTCGTCTGCCCGGTTTCTCGGATCACACGAAGAATCATCTATCTCTGGCGGCGCTATATCAACCACCAACGCCTCAAAATTAATCGGTGTGAATCCCACCAAATCCCGGCCAAACTTATCTGTACCGCTGATTGTCAGTGTATGAGTTCCCTCAGACATTTCCCCCGCAGGTGTCCAGGTTGCTGTTCTTCCAGAGAGAATGGTAGTGCCTGGCGCTCCCGAAACCGCTATTTCTACTGACGCCATATTAATGCTGAATGTTACAGAGATAACTGCGTTAGCGGGAAGAACCTGTCCTTCCACAACGCTTACACTGACCACTTTCGGCGGCGGTTCCGACGTATCAACGGTTATGATTCCGCTTTGGATAACAGGTTGATTCATTCCATCGCTGACGTATACCTCAACTGTGACTATCCCGATACTCGTCGGAGTCCACATCGCGGTTGCTGTTGTATCACCCATCGCCTCTCCATTTACCGTCCAGATGTAGGTCAATTCATCTCCATCGGCGTCATGAGCAATCACGCTGAATGTAGATTCAGTACCGACTTCCACCGTCTCTGGGATGGTAAACTTGTCAATAATCGGTGCAGTATTACCCACCATAGGGTCGTCTTCATCGCCACAACCAGGCATTAACACAAAACAACCGATAACAAGGAATAGACGTAGCAATATTCTCATAATGCCCAATCCCCTCTAGTAGTGATCTCGATTTATCGTGAGTGATATTATTGCAAATGCAGATAGCATAGCCAGCTTATTCTAACAGAACAGTTTTGCCGTGTCAATCAATTTCCACTTGACAATAGCTAATCTATATGATAGTAAATATACCGGTGGATTTAAAAGTATTGAAGATACCTGCGGCTACTCAACCGGGTTCGCTCCCGTACCAGGTAAACTCTAATTGACAAAGTAATACTAAAGTCTTCCGCTTACCGAAGATTTTTTGTAACTATTGGAGGACAAAGGAAATGGCCGAGAAAAAAAATACTGAGGCCTCTGTCCTGGCTCTTGTGCGGGAACATAAAGTCACTATTTCCCGAGGAGCAGAATTATTAGGTATGCCGCTCCAGGATTTCCTTGAGCTTATGTCCGAACAGTGTATATCGGTTATGGATTATGAGCCTGGGGCGCTAGAGCAGGATTTAGAGGCTTTAAGAAAAGCCTTTTCAAGGGCTAAAGCACATAGAGAAACGGCGGGATCAAAATGACATCAAAACAGCGCGTATTGGATGCGATTGAGCATAGGCAGACAGATCGAGTGCCGTTGGATCTATGGGCTACAAAGGAAACGATGGAAAGGTTGTGCAAGCATTTCCGGACAGATAATGCGGATGATGTAATGGCGGAACTGGGGATAGATATCAGGGTAATCGAGCCAGAATATACCGGCCCGGCGTTGGAAGCATCTCCCGACGGCAAAGTAAAGGACATCTGGGGTGTGATACGACGGCAGGTGGATTTCAGCGGCGGAAACTATCTGGAGGTAGAGCACTATCCCCTTGATGGCGACATAAGCATATCGGACATAGAGAATTACCCCTGGCCGAACCCGGACCACTACGATTACTCTGTCATACCAAAATTGTGCGAGAAATACAGCGATTGTGCGATCCTGAACGTGGGAAGCAGGATCAACCGCACCAGCGTCCTCAAAGCTGCGATGTACCTCCGTGGAATGCAGCAGTTGATGATTGACATGGCGTTAAATCCGCCGCTGGTGGACGCTCTGCTGGAGAAGATTTCGGACTATTACCTGGCGCACAACGAGAGAATATTCAAGGCAGGCGAAGGGCTTATAGACATATTCATGATGGGTGACGATTTCGGAACGCAGGAGGGTTTACTGATAAGCTCCGCAATGTTTCGCAGGTACTTCGCCCCAAAGCTGAAGGAGTTCGCATCACAGGCGAAAAGCTACGGCCTGAAGGTGATGCTTCATTCCTGCGGGAGCATTAGGGAACTGATACCCGACATAATCGAAATAGGCGTAGATATACTCAATCCCGTTCAGACAAACGCAAAGGATATGGTTCCGGAGGAGCTAAAGGAAGAATTTGGTGACCGGATTTGCTTTCATGGCGGCATAGACATCCAGCATACTTTACCATTTGGGAGCATTGAAGATGTGAAACAGGAAGTGGAAGACCGAATCCGCGTACTGGGTAAGGATGGCGGATATATACTGGTATCCACCCACAACATCCAGAACGATACGCCCATTGAAAATATCCTGACTATGTATGAGACAGCCGCTAACTATGCCGTTTAAGCTCTCCCCATGTTGCAGGAAGTTTATTCAGGGGTTTGACGGAAATATCGCCGCTTATCAAAAGCTCTGACCGGTAGCCACAGATAATATCATTCTTCGGCGTAGCCTCGCGTGGATTTGTGGTAAACAGGTAGGTTTTATAGCCAGCTTCCTCCGCAGCCAGGTTTCTGTCCAGATCGATATAGCCCATACAGAGCTTTCCTCTTTTGCCCAACTCGCCATCGAAATCCCAGCAAGTCCAGTCAGCCGCGCTGGCAAGCTTTTTGTATTCATTTTCCGTCACGACCTCCGAGAAGGCGGAGCTTCTGGGATAGCAGTCCAGTGTGCTGTTCTGGATAAACCCCAGGTCGCATGGGCACATGATATAGGCGGCATTTTTCTCAAAACACTTGATCTGCGCCAGGTCTGTTGCCTCGCCGCACGCGTGCAGAGCCAGTCCCAGGTCGAAGTCGCGCTGGAAATCCTGGATATAGCTGTTGCACATCTCAATATTCGTGAGGCCGGCGTCAGCGATCCGTTTTTTTCCTATTTCCACCGGAACCGGATTTCTCTCAACCAGGACAAAACGGCAGTTCGGGAACATATACGCCATTGGGATGGACAAATGTCCCGAACCGGAGCAGAAATCCACCACTGTTTCGCCACCTTTGAGCAGCGATCCCGCGATCTGGACAATATTCTCCAACTGCCAACGTTTTCCCCTCAGCCTTTTTCCTTTAAGGAAACCAGCAGATGGATCAACTCCTTCCGGCATCTTTTCCCAATCCAGTTTCAGGTTGAAGTGCGGATCGGTATACTCCGGGCACAACCCCTTCTCGGAGAGCTTTTCCAGAATCTTTTGGATTGTCTTCCACGAAGCCATGAGAATACAGTCATCTTTGTAAATGCTACTTCTTAAACTCAGATATTGCTTCAGAGAAAGAGATGCCGCACCTTTTAGTTATGATACTATATCCCTTCTTTTTCCCTCTGACTCTGATTCTTTTACCCTTTATTTCCCTGTGTTCCGCATGACGCCACCTTTTGCACAGGACAAGATGATAGAATTCGATCTCTGCACGATTATCAGTGTATTTTTCTACGATGTTTAATGCGATTCTCGAACTATTAACAAGCTTTTTCTCTACTTGGCTTACATCTACTGTCTTGCTTTTCAACTCCACAATGCCAATGATAATAGAGCTATCAACAACAAAAATAATGCAGTCGCACATTGGTGGCTTATGAGCCTGACGAGCTTGAGAGATCTCCTCACCTTTTAGAACTACACGATCACCTAATCCTTGGAGGCTCAAAGTACAGCCTTTCTCAGAGCAACTTGGTCTTAACGCGTGAGCGAAATCTCTCTTGATAAGCTCTAGATCCAGCATAGATGGGTCTCCACGTTTATTCCTCATCGCTTAAATCTCTTCGGAGCTTGATCGTTTCATCGTAGAGAACCTCATTAACTCTAACAAATTCTTCCTGTGAGATCCCATCATCTTCTGTTATCTCGACTTCGTCTATTTTGTGTCCCTTGCTCTCTTCATCATAATGGAACACATAGGCGGCGATTTCATCTAGTTCCAAGAAATCCTCCTCGCTATATCTGTATTTCTTTTCGCGTTTCTTGGGTCCGACTTTGCTGAGCATGATGAAATTGCTCAGTTGATCCAGCAAATACTCGCTGTGAGTGGTAATTATTATGTTAACACCTTCTCTTACCAATCTAACCAGCAACCTCGCCAGAATACGCTGGTTCGCCGGATGCAGATGAGCTTCAGGCTCCTCTATAATTAGAACATCATCGCGGTTAACCTTATGCTTGAGGTAAAGAAACAGCGGCGCTAACTCAGAAACCGCTGAAGAAGCTCTATGCAACGGCATTTCCGTATCCCGGAAGACATATTTGAATTCCGGGAGAAGCAACTCATTAGTGGAGCGAATCACAATTTCTCCACTGATTAATTTTTCCTCAAAATCTCGCACAAGTTGATAAAATATCCCTTCTTCAGCAGGCAAGTCAATGACAGAGGATATGAAACCAGACACAACACCCGATATTCTTGGTATTTTCGACTCCTTTGTACCAGGCCGCGCAAGCTCTTTCATTATACTTGCGACGAAGGGTTTGTAAATTTGCAGAAGATGGGACTTCCCAGCAGGAAGATAGTGAGATTGTGTTACTACATCTTTCAGAACTCTACCGATGCACATAATCAAAACCACGCTCATTAGGGTTGTGAATATAGCACTCTCCTCTATCTTTTTCCTTCCGAAAAAAGGCTCAACATCTCTAAACGCTGCCCATTCTCCTTCATATCTAACCGTATATCCATTGCCGCCACTTTTTATAATACTAATCTTGACATCTGATTGCAAACTCAATCTGCTCCTCAACTTACCTTCCTGGCATGTCACATGAATATTATGGAAATCATTGCTGATTTTCAGTGTAAATGAGTCTTTCCCTATTGTGACAAGTTCGTCTATTGGGGAACCAAATGAATGGATGATTTTGTCGCTCAGTACTTCCTCATTTAGATGTTTAAGAGCCATCTTGGTCAGTTTCTTCACAAATTTTTCGGGTATATCCAGTTCTTGGCCTTCTCCCATATTATCCAATTGCTCTTTCAATTCGGCAAATTCATCGGTGGAGATAGGGATATTATAAAGTGAACCTAGTGCATTATAAGACTCAAATATCGAGTGGATCAGCATCGCGGCATAGGATTTTCCTGAGTTGTTGGGACCAATAAACACAGTAAGAGGTTTAAGTGTTATTTCGCCGCTGCTTATTGGGCCGAAATCCTCTATTCCTATTGTCAGATCAAGATTCTTCCTGTCTTCCGCCTGTTTTACGGACGTTTTGACTTCCATGCCATCTCACCCCTTTTTGGGCTTTGCGTTGTTCTGTAACCATCAATTTCGACTGACTGAATATTCCTTTGCGCTTCTGACATCAAGATAATTCTAGCACAGGATCGAGTTATTGTAAAGATCCAACCGGGAAGTCCAGGCATCCGGGATTTGCTGAGTAGAACGTGCAGCTTGTTTGTGCTTCTTTTTTTGCTCAAGATTTTTCTAAAAGCTTGACTCGTTCAGAATAGAACGCTGATGACGCGGATAATAGTCTTCATGAAAAAACATCCGCGAGAATCCGCCCAATCCGCGTTATCAGCGTTCCATTGTTCCTATTCCCCAAAGCGTTCTTCCCAGCAGCCTGTTCCCGCCAGTTGGGTGGGCACGTGTATGATGACGACAGTATCAGCCTGCAAGCCCCATTCTATGCTTGGGCCTAGCTGCTTTGGATCTTCGATAAAGATAGCCTCAGCGCCAAGCGCCTGAGCTACGCGGTCGAACCTGATCTCGCCAAATTCGCTGGCGACCCGGCGATCATCCTTCTGACCGTCAGCCACTATTCCCCACGCTCCGTCGTGGGCTATGACCGCGACGTATGGCGTGCCGAAGCGGAGAGCTGTCTCGATCTCGGTAACGTTGAATCCGGCGGATCCATCGCCGCTGAGGAGCAGCACCGGGTAATCAGGGCGTGCCAGCTTTGCCGCTATCGCTCCTGAGAATCCCCAGCCGATAGCGCCGCTGGCACCGCATGTAAACCAGTGCGACGGATGCCGGTCGAACAGAGTCATGTGCGCCCATCTGCCGATATTTCCGCCATCCAGCAGGAAGGTGACATCCAGATCGAGGAATTTCTTGATCTCACGGCAGATCCGAATCGACGTCAGCGGCCAGACATCCTCATTGCCCAGCTTCTCCCATTTTTGGATCAGACTATCGTGACGCGTGCGCACCTCCGCGAGCCATCCATCTTTCGACTCGAAATCAAGCTGTCGCGCCTCCGCCGTCATCTGCTGAAGAACCGAACGCGAGTCACCAATGATTCCTATGTCAGGCACGACTGTTCTGTTTATCTCCGACGGTTCAGCATCCACGCGAATCACCTTCGCATCTCTGGGGAATCCGGGTGCGCGACCATACGAGAGACGGTAATCCATCCGCGCACCCACCACCAGCACCGCGTCAGCCTGCGACAGCATAGGCATAGCGCGATTTAACGCATCATTGGTGATGCCCATATACTGCGGGATCGCCTCTTCTATGCAGCATCTATCCCAGATATGTGACAGTATGGGAATATTCGTCAGCTTCGCAAATTCAGCCAGATCTTCCCATGCCCGGGCATAGAATACGCCGCTTCCCACAACCATAAATGGCTTCTCCGCCGAGTTGAGCACCGCAATAGCGTCCCGCACCAGATCGCCATCGCCGGGGCATCGCTGAACAACTTCCGCCGGCGGGAGATCCTGTCGCAGTAGCCTGCTCTCGTCTACTTCCGCGCCGAAGACGTCCGCCGGGATCGTCAGATGCACAGGGCCAGGCCTGCCTGTTACTGCTGCCGCCAGTGCGGTGTTTACCTCATTCTGAAGTGTCGCCACGTTCTTGATCATGTTCGCGTATTTGCATACAGGCGCGGCCATGCCCACCTGATCGATCTCCTGAAAATTATCCATCCCGCGAGTATTCTGGGAACTACACCCGCTGATGAGCAGCATAGGGCCACCGTCCCAGAATGAATTTGCCAGTCCGGTCAGGGCGTTCGTGTGTCCTGGTCCACTGCTCACAACCACCACACCAAGCCGCCCGGTCATGCGCCCCCACGTATCGGCCATATACGAGGCAGCCTGTTCATTCCGGACGTCAATAATCTTCATCTTGAAATCTATACACGCATCCAGAAAAGGGTTCAAACCATTGCCACACAGGACGAAAACTTGCTCCACACCTCTGTCCTTAAGTGTGCGAACAATCCATTGTGCACCGTTCATATCAACCTCCATATCCCTTATTAATCTTTCGAGGGTTTCTTCTTGTGTTCATTAGTTAGAAAATCTGCCGCTCTTTTCACATCCTCAGTTGGTGCAATCAGAAATACTTGATCGCCTCCATTGATAACCTGATCGCCTCTGGGGAAGGTGATCTCCTCTGCTTCCTGACTATACGTTGCGATAAAGACGCACTGCTTCGGGAAGCTGGATTCTTTCGTAATATCTCCCACACTTTTACCAGCAATTCTGGCATCCTGTGGAATGGTCACCATGAAGATCTCGCCTCTTCCCCCGCCTATGGACATTATTCTCCTCACGTCTGGCTGCTCGATCTCCATCATCATCTCGTTGATCATCAGATCCGCCACGCGGACAATGGAAGTTATACCTGCTAGTCTGTATGCGTTTTCATAAGCCTCGTTCCGCATTCTCACTATAATCTGCGGCACTCCAAGACTCTTCGCCAGTATCGCGCAGGACAGGTTATCCACATCGTTTCCCATTGCCGCAACTAAAACTTCCGCCTTCTCAATACCAGCTTCCTTCAGCGTTGAGATGCGCGCCGCGTTCCCATTAACGGCAACGACTCCGATCTCAGAATACAGTCTGTCGCAGGCTTCCTTATCCATGTCAATGACTACCACGTCGTGTTTTTTCTCCACTAACTTAGAAGCGAGGTCGCCACCAACTATCCCAGCGCCAGCCACTATAACATACATTTTCCACCTCACTGATATGAGTTTTTCTACCCATTGCATAAGTGAAAAGGTCGTATCATTGACTGCAAATGTTCAACGCCTCTATTTCCAGGCTTTTCTTGAAAACAGAAGCAGCACCGGCAGTATTTCCAGTCTCCCGGCCAACATGCCGAAGATGTAAGTAAGTTTTACCACAGGATGAATGTTTATCATATCATTTACAGAGATATAGCAAGGGCCAATATTTCCCAGAGCGGAGAACATGCCTGAGAGCGACTCCCACGCGCTATGGCTGGAAAACAAAGCAGTAATTCCGCCGCCAATCAGCAAAAGCGCCATCCACGTGAAAAACAGTGCGCCAACGCGATGGCTTTCAGCGTGAGGCACTATATGTTTGTCGATAACCAGATCCGTGCTTGCCTTTTCAGAAACTCTCAGTTTGAAAAGCTCTGTAAGCATAAGTCGATTTAGTATGGCAATTCGCAGTACCTTGATACCGCCCCCTGTTGATCCAACGCATCCACCGATTATCATCATAGCCAGAAACAATTGCTTGGATAGCGCAGGGAAGAAGCTAGATCCAATGTCCTTTGTACCAAAACCTGTTGTAGTCAGGATAGACATCACCTGAAATATGGTATACCTGAACGAACGCTCAATTTCGCCAGCATTAAGATCCGCTGGATTCGTGAAAATAACGCCAAGAACACCTTCTTTGCGGAGATGGTCAATCATTATGATGATGATGAATCCAGCTATAAGCTTCCACCAATATCGGATCTCGATATTATCCCAGAGAGCCTTGAAATCCTTCGTCAAAACTCGGTAATGGACGAGGAAATTGATCCCGCCCAGCATCATTATGAACGTGAGAGTATATTCTATCAGTCTATGATTAGGATGTCCTATCAATCTGTAGTATTCTATGCTGCTATCATGGGGCGAGAAACCGCCAGTAGATAAAGCTGTAAAGGAGTGACATACAGAGTCAAAGGGGTCCATCCCCTCCAGGCAAAGAACTGCCACAGACAGTATCGTAAACAAGCCATAGATTCCCCAGAGGATTTTAACCGTATTGTGCAATCCGGGAACAGGTCTGCCGGAGGATATTTTGTGGCTTTCGGCACCGAAAAGACGGTGTGCGCCCGCGCCGCGGAAGGTGATCATGAGAAAAAACGACAGTATTCCTATACCGCCCAGCCACTGTATAAGCGACCGCCAGAAGAGAATACTCAACGGCATAGCATCCAAACCCGAGTAGACAGTAATACCTGTGGTCGTAAAGCCGCTCATCGCCTCAAAATAGGCGTTCAGGTAATTTGGGCTAATGCCGATTGCGAAAGGCAGCGCCCCAAAGGCTGAGACGAAGATCCAACCCAGAGCGCACACAAGCATGGAACCCGTCGAATCCAGCGCTCCGTTAGGCTTGAAAATCTTGCGCAGCATTAATCCAGATAAAAAAGCTGCCAGGGCTGGCACAGCGAATGCGATAAAAGTCTGTAAGCCATCCCCTCTTTGTCCCCAATAGATGAAAACTACTATCAACGGGAGCAGAATAGTCAGACCGAGTATCCTCAGCAGATTGCCGACGAAGTAAAAGACGCAATTGATCCGCTGAAATCTGTTTCTCATTGACCAATCCACCTACGCGAAGAATCAGCAAATACGGTCTCTTCATCTTCCGGATTTCACCGTTGGCCACGAGAGCCAGCGATGCAGGAAGTCGAACGTGCCTTCCGCGTTGATCATGTGCCCGCCGTTGAAGAACTCAATCTCCGTCCGATCCGGTATTCCCAGAACGGTGTATAACCGCCTCACCGTTGCGTATTCGTGAGCTACCCACTCGTCCGGAGCGACGCCGTCATGATGCCCGCGCTCCACCATAAACGGTCTCGGCAGTATCAATGCCGCCATATCGGAGTAGTTGAAGGTGTTGCCCAGGTCGAACTCGACCATCTCATACTCGCTGGTGAACATATAGCTGTAACTGTGGTCTACGGTGGCGTTCTTCTTGATCCACTCGTTGAAGTCGGCGGAGCAGATGGACAGCGCGTAGCCGTCCAGCAGCGATGGCACGCGCATGGCGGTCTTCCCGCCGTAGGATATGCCGTAAAAGCCGATCCGCTCAGGGTCAACAAATGGCTGCTGCGACAGCCATTCCAGCGTTCGCTCATGCTGACGGAGGATGAATGAGAAAAGCGACCGCCCAAGCGGGTTTGCCTTCCGCTGCAATACCCGGAACCTGTCGCCGCCGATGTACGGATTCTGCGGTGCGTAGACGATGAACCCGCGATCCGCTAACTTTGCGCCGTAGCCCCGATAGGCGGACTCATCGTCGCTGGGATCCACTGGCTTAAGCGGACGACCCTCCAATCCATGCTGGCAGACTACCACAGGCCGCCGCTCTCCCGGCTTCAAATCCTTCGGTATCAGCAAAATCCCGTAGGCGAAGACGTCGCGCCAGACATCCAGCATGACTTCGTAGCCCTTCCATCCGGGTTCGTCATAGAGCAGCCGTGTGCGGGGATTTGCGGGCATATCAGCCGGCGGGAATCGCCCGATAACTTCGTCCCACAGGTAATCGCGGTAATACTGGCAGCTTTCCTCCCACTTTTCAAGAGACGACCTATCTGCCTTTGACCAGAACTCCCGGCGTCGATATTCCGACTGACGCAGCAATCGCTGGGTGAAGTCCACAAGCTGCTTGAATTGCCGATGAAGCCGCTTCTGCAGATCGAAGTCCTCCCGGCGGTCAACCGGCGGCTCTCCCGCTGGCTTCAGCGGTTCCTCGCATCCAAGTGCGGCAAGCAGGCTGCCCAGAGCTTCGTCGTCGGCTTCTGGCTTTACGAGCATTAGATTTTCGCCAACTCCCAGCTTCTCGTAGAACTGGCGCGCTCTGTCGAATTCAGCCTCTACGGATTCCAGCGACGGTGAGATCAGCTTTCCCGGCGCTGCGCCGCTTCGTCCATTGCGCGGTGGCGGTGGCCCGTCAATATCGGGGCAGTCACTGGCTTCGATGATCAGAGTCCGGGGAGCGACGAGGCTCGCTATCTCCGCATCGCCGAATTCGCGCAGCAGACGCCATACGTTGTGGTAGATAGGCTCCTCCCAGACGCGCTGGCGCGATTGGAAGTATCCGCTCACGACGGCGGCATCAATGCGTGTGTCCGCTGCTGCGCTGTAGAGTGCCAGCAATCCTCCCTCACCGTAGCCGATGACGCCGATAGGCGACTCTGTTTGAGCGAACCAGTCAACGGCAGCCAGCACCTTCTGCACCTCGTATCCGATGATGTGCCGCCCCAGTTGGAACGCCATGCGGTAGATGAACTCGCGGTGCGGCTGGTTTGTCATCCTTCTGAGCGCCGGATTGCCAGACCACGTGTCGGAACGATCTATTATCACAGGAACCAGCACGCGGCACCCCTGTTCGGCAAGACGTCGGGCGAACTGCGCTTCGGGCGTCAAGCCCGGCGATAGACCAACCAGCATCTCCGGAGTCCAGTCGGCGTCTGGCAGAGCGACGATCTGAGCTGTCGGTTCGCCATCTGGCTCAAGCCACAAGCCTTCGCCGTAAACGCCCTCGAACACTGGCCAGCGGACGGCGTAAACGGAATATCCGTCGCCCTGAGCCACCAGAGCGGGACTGTCCGTCCCTGACACATACTCCAGCGCGGCGACGGGTACTCTCTGATCCACCGCGCCTATGATCCGCAGAAAGTGCTCGCGGTTGGGCGCGACGGATTCCACATACGCCTCCGGAGAGTTATAATCCCTGTTCCAGAGTTCATCGCGAGATTCGACTGATGCTGCAATTTCCCGCATCACGAATCTGTCAATACCATCCACCATTTGAGCGGCAATGTCGCCCACCACCGTCAGTTGATGCGTCCCCGGAAGACTTTCGGCGGGTGAAGCGCCGGTAAGGAAAGATAGCAATATGTTTAAGAGCATATCATGGTATCCTAACGTTTATGCAGGCAGGATGAACATTGAAAATCTAATCGGGTAATAAAGGTTTGTACTAAAGAAGGCACCCCAATCGCTGTCATTCTGAGCGAAGCGAAGAATCTCTCATACGAAGTAACGCCGGTGGGAGAGATTCTTCGCTTCGCTCAGAATGACAAAAATGTTACCCGATTATTTTGTCCAACTTCATGATGCCTGCGCCCCCAAGGTTAGATTTTTATGCAGGCAGGATGCCTGCGCTCCCAGGGTTAGACTTTTATGCAGGCAGGATGCCTGCGCTCCCAGGATTAGACTTTTTTCTTTCTGTCGAGGCGAACTTCTCTGCCGCGCTCTGCGCTTGTGAGCACTGCTTCCATCATCTGCTGGACGATGAGACCGTGTCGAAGCGGAGCCTGACATTCCACGCCGTCCAGTATACAGTCGATGAAGTGCCCGGCGATGTTATCCCACGGTGATGGGCCTTTGGGCAGCTTTATCTGTGTGTCCTGCGCTGAACCGTATTTCGTGGTATAGACCGTCAGTGGACTCAGCTTTCCGCCGGCTTCTGTGCCGAAGAGTTCGATCTGAAATTCCTCCGGCTGATGCGATGCCCAGAAGCTCTCTATCTGAAGCCCTGCACCGTTTTCAAAGCGGATAAATCCACCTGCGTAATCATCAGCCTCGTATTGCTTGTAGACACTCTTCGAGGGTGTGGAGTAGTCCCAGTAGCCCTGACCGCGTGGGCCGAACTTCGCTCCGGCTACACCTGTAGCGCTGACAGGCGTGGGCATGCCCATTATCCACCACACCGCATCCAGCGCGTGGACGCCCATGTCACGAAACGCGCCTCCGCCCTTCCTTATGAATCCCAGGTTCCACGCCGGGATGCCGCTTCTCCTGATGCTGCGAGCGCGCGCGTAGTATAACTCGCCGAAATGCCCGTCTCTCTCCAGCCCGCCCAGATAGCGGCAATTTGGAGCGAACCGGGTGGACAGGGACATCATATTCACAACGCCAGCCGCCTCAGCCGCGACAACGAGTTTCGCCGCCGCCCGTTCCGAGTCAGCGAGAGGCTTAGTGACCATTACATGCTTGTCGTTTTTGACCGCCTCAAGAGCGATGGGTACGTGCCACTGGTTTGGAGTTCCAACGAAAACCGCGTCAATATCGGGATCTTTGCACATCTTCTTATAGTCAGTGTAAAACTTGACATCGCCGGGGATATCCTTTGCGAAATCCTTCATGCGATCCTCAAGCAGATCGCAGAGCGCGACGATCTCGCCCCGCGGATTGCTCTGAATAGCGCGACCATTCGGTCTGCCAATTCCCATGCCGACTATACATACACGTGCCTTTTTACTGGTGGAAGACATTATTTTACCTCCGTCTTAGCTTTCAATATAATCATCTATCGCAACGCTCTCTCCAACGCTCCGAATGCTCCGTTGGCTTCGCTGTAATCGCCCTTCCATATAGCCGTCACGCCGCGCCAGTAGTCCTCCTGCCGTAGAGTTCCCCAACTGTGCTTCTCAATCATCCGGCAGTGGGCAGCAGAAGCAGCGATGAAGCGCGAGCGTTCTCTGGGCGAAGTTTCCCGCGCGAGCCTGAGAGCTACCGCGCCGAGCCTATCTATGATCAGCCCGGCGGTCTCCTCGCCAAGCTCTCTGGAAGCGTGGACGCGTGGGTCTTCTCCGCCGACTCCGTCCATTGGCTGTCCATCTGGCTCCGCTTCGCTCATGTCCACCAGATCCGGAAATAGAAACTGTGTGAGAGATGTCTCCCACTTCGCGGCATGATCGCCCTTGTAGCCTACGTCTGTCGCTACTTCGTATTCGGGGAGGGCATAGATGGACAGTCCTGTCTGATACATCACCTCCAGGGCAGATTTCTTGATGTGTAGGACCTGCTCTATGCCGTAATGTCCCGTCACAGCAATCACAACCCGAAAGCCTACGTGAGCCATCTGCTGATATATGGCAACTGCAAGCTGATGGATGAGTTCCGATGACATCCTCACTGTCCACGGGTGCTGCAATCCGCCGATAGGCCAGAAGGTGGCGGGCGTCACCACACCGCCATACTTTTCGGCGGCGCGGAGGCATAATGCCCGCGCCTTGATGGCATCCAGCCCCAGCGGGTTATGATAGCCATGCCATTCCAGGCTGCCAAATGGGACGTAGACTACAGAGAGTTCGTTGACTCTCTTCTCCATATCACGTGGTCTGAGCTTTTCCCAGCGTACTTCCGGCATTTTCTGATCTCCTATTGCTGTTCGTATGAAAAGTGCGAATTCTGTTTGCACAATTATAGCACAGCATTCCTACAGATCAAGCCCAATTCGGTGGCTCTGCTATGTAAATGAAGAGAAAGCCGGACAGCGTAGAACGAGGCTACCAGCCCGTTTTTCCTGCATGGCTATTTCGTTATTGTGTGTGACTTATTGGTTCAATCGGTAAATAAGTATCGCTTACTGACGTAGGGGCGAATCTTGTATTCGCCCTTGTCACGTGGCATTGCGTCCATACGAATACAGGCAGGGATTTACCGATTAAACCACTTAGGATTGTGAATTATATAGCTTTCTCATTTAGCCAAACACTAAGGCACGAAGGGGAGAATAGTTATCAGTTATCAGTTTTCGGTTTTCGGTTGTCAGTTTTCAGCAAGTCTGAGGAATGATCTCTGCATCTTGTCCGGGATGGCGAATCTCCCGTTGAGCCGCTGACAGCAAACGGTTAGCCGGGAGGCTCACCCTCCCACACGCTGATCAGAACTTCAGAGGATTTTCCAAAACTTGCTTCCTCAGTTCTATGGTTTCTGGCGCAGGGAATATAATACAACGTAAGTTCGACGTCCTGATGGGAAATGCGACCCTGAGGCTTTCTTCAGCACAGATACACAGCTTACACCTATCCAGATTGTGGAGTATTTCGTGCTGCGCTGGGGTGTGGAAGTCACCTTTGAGGAGAGTCGCAGGCATCTGGGAGTAGAAACTCAGAGGCAGTGGGCAGACAAAGCTATTGCCCGAAGCACACCTGCATTGATGGGTCTGTTCTCTATTGTATGCTTGATAGCACTCAGGTTGATCTCAAAGGGAAAGAAACTGATACCACCAGGTATCCCTCTACCGCATGGTATCAGAAACAGGAAGTCACTTTCTCTGACGTTCTGACCTTTGTCAGATTCCCCAGGGGATCAATCGCTATCAGGCGATTCTGCGTATTGCTTTATCTTATGTGCTCCATTGCATTTCTAATTCTTCCCCAGGATATAGCCAGTTTGTCTTTTGGTTCGACTGATAGGGAAGTTGGAATTCCTGGCCCCTCGATACTGAAATCATCGTAAGCTGCGCCGCCATGTTCACCAACAGCGAGACCCGCATTTATCCAGCTTGCAACGCCGACACTGCCTGTTTTGAAATCATCATGTGTTGCAGTGTGAATTAGGTCACCATTCCAGTAAAGCTCAAAAGTATTACCTTCTACAACTACTTTGAAATCCTGCCACTCATTGAGAATTTCTGGTTGAGGAATTGTGAAAACTGCCGTACGAGTAGCACCAATCTCCGTGACAAACCGAAGAAGGGAATTGCAGAATTCCCATTTATAGCTGTTGCTTACGTCCTGAACTCTGAAAACGATGCCCCAATCTGCGTCACCGACTGATCCCTGGGCTTTTACATTGATCGTATAATCCTTCCAATCTTCGTTCCAATCTTTAATTACACTTATAAGCGGCGAACCGCCAGTTCCCATCTCACAAAGCAGGCCATCTACGATCTTTGTTTCACCGCTCAAATTTTCCCACTCATCTTTTTGTCCTGCGTCCTCAAAGTCATAGGTTAATGATTGCGCTGTGGCACATAGGAGCATTACTGATAAAGCTATCGCGCTGAAAAATAAAAATATGCGTAATGTTTTCATAGTAATCTTCCTTTCAAGTAGGGGTGGGTAAATGGCTTTTGAATATCAGCGGTCAAAAGCCATTTCCCCACCCTTAAGTCAGACATACAAACATAAATAACTTACTTGGCGTCCTGATAACCTCCTTTGATATTACCCCATGTGATCGCGGCTTTTCCTGCGGGTTCTACAGAGCTATAATCTAGATCTGGAATTGTAGGGCCAGTCAGGCGAATGTAATCTATCGTCCACGTAGACGGTCCATGCATATCATTTGCTCCATCAGGGGTTACGTGGAAGGATCTCTCAGGAAAGTTCGCGTCAGCGCGGTTCCCTGTCTGGATTTCCTCGTCGTCGAGCAACATGACAAATTCGTCCTCAGTCATCTCGATCTTGAAGACAAAGAACTCATCCTCACCAAAATTATTGTGATTCACCTGGTTATTTCCGCCGGGAGTTTCTCCTCTTACCCTCATCTCCTGCATGGACACATCTATCCAGAAGTAGGTGCCGCCGCTCTTAATGCCATTCATAGCGTTATTACTGAGATTATCAGCCTCTTCCCTTTTGTTGAGGAAGCCTACCATGCCGTCACCTACGTTGTCGCTGGTTCCGGGGTTGATGCGAGCCTCAACTGTTATAGGTTCGCCCGGCGGAATTGCATCCCTGTACCACAGATAAATTGTACCCTCAACAGCCTCAGTTGAGAGAATGAGCGTCCCATCCTTGATCTCATATTTTGCTTTGGATGTCTTACTGATTTCCCACACATCCTCCAGGTTGCCTGATATGAATTCATCAAACACCGTACCTGCGTAGCTGACAGCACAGGTCAGAAGCAAGGTCATGCTAACCGCAGATAGCCATTGTAGTTTCATTGCTTATTTCCTCTCCTATCTAATCTATAGATGGGTTATATCTGAGCCAAGGGTTTTGAGCAATTCTATTCAGCGTTTCAGGTGGTTTTCCGTAGAACATGCCGCTGGCTTGTTCGGAAACGGGCTGGCAGCCTCGTTCTACGAATTGCCTGCTCCTTTAGCAAGAATTCGCAATAACAATTGATCCGCTTGGATTGAGTCAAGTACCACATGCTGCCAGCTTGTGATAAAAGTGTTTACAGCGTTACATAGGAACAAGCTAGTAGCTTGTGGTACTATTGGAGGCTAAGTTGTCAGTGCTCTAGCGTCTGATTATTTGCTTTTGAGCTTTCCCCATGTGCTTGCGAGCTTGCCAGAGGCATTAACAGCTATAGAACCGAACTCACCCATGCTCTGCTGGATCTCGTCTTCGGTAAGAGCCCTGCCCCAGACCTGGACTTCGTCGATAGCGCCGTTGAATCTTTGGTTACCTGCCCTCCACGCAGCAACATAGGTATCGCCTGCTGTCCCCAGGTATTCAATGCCGGCTTTCCCAGCATCCTCCGCTACTTGCTCTCCGTTTACATAAATCCTTCTGGCATTATCATCTATGTCGAGCCAGAAACATAGATGTGCCCATTCTCCTGCCTTTACAGCACCAGCCGCGTCCAGGTCATTTGAGTAAAAACCCATCCTGACTGTAGCATTAGTGGAGATTCGATAATGCAAACTTACATTCTGGGTGCCGCTTTGGTGTTGACCGAAAATACACTGTTGATCCGCGCCGGTCAGTTCAGGTCTGACCCACATACACATGGAAAAGTTCATCTCGTTCAACGGAAAGTAAGGCGCTTTCACTTCACCAGCCGCACCGAACATCAGAGCTTGTCCAAACATTCCTTCCTCAAAATCTGCGTTACCGACTATTTCACCGTGACGTCCATACGTTGAATAGTCGTCGGTATCATCGTCGAAGGGAAGGTAAAGCAGCAATTCAGGATCATCTACGTCCAGGGCATTAACAATACACGGTATCACAAACATACTTAATACCGACACACTAAAGAATATACGTTTCATTTCACTGAAACCTCCTTTTTAGTTTTGATATAACATCACTAACGATCTTTCTCCTCGCTACCATTCCACCTCCTTTACATCAATAGTATCAGGAACCTGGAAGCCAGTGACTTCATCGGGTAGAGAAACGTTGAGTTTGACGTCGCTGTAGATCACGTGCTCCTCTGTGCGATTTGAGTCAGCATAGATCTCCGAGCGGACTTCCAGCGGGAAATACTTTTCACCCAGTTTTGTATGCTTCTTATAGAAAGATTTCGCGACGATTTTCCCCTTGGGATCTCTGGCTTCCGCAGAAACAAGCAGGCCGTTGGCTGTCCCCAGAACAAACTTCCCCAGGTGCTTTTTCAGCTTGCGCGGGGGATTCCAGTATGTATAAAGCGTATCGCCCTTTCTCTCATGCTCAGCAAAGGTATAGCCCATTTCGGTTAGGCCATAGTCATCTTTCATCACTGACAGGATCGTCTGAATAAACGGCATGGGAATAGGGCCTTTCGCCTTGATGCGGAATGCCTTCTTCTCAACAGGGTAATATATGACCATTACGCCGCCGTCAATAATCATTATCTGGCTGATAGGCTTCTGAACCTGAATAAATACTTTATTCGGCGCTTGGTAGTAGGCAAGCCCTTCCACAACTTCAGTGGAATCGCTCTGTATAACTTTCCTCTCAAATTTGAGAGAAAGCGTATCCGGTGCTTGCGAGCCAAACGCCAGAGAGTTCAGAGCCAACAGGAATATAAGCAAGACTATGTGCATAAAATTCTCCCGGAATCACGTACATGCCAGAGATTGAGGAGAGCAGTTTGTGGGATCAGGGTATGCCGTGGCTTAGAGCCTATCCGAAAACGGTCGGTTGAGTGGATTGAGTAGGCGTAGCCGTATCAAAATCGGTATCGAAACCAGGTTTTCGGATAGGCTCTTATACCACCAATATGGATCTACCGAGAAAATCATCAGGAACTGCTTTGGTAAAGATAATAATTTTCTTACCAGTGGTCGATTACATAACCATGTGAGTTGTCGAACAAGTCTAACCAATATACTGCGATCAAAGCAGCGTAAGTTATGGTGGAAAAGATGCACCCGATCCATGCCTTGCTCACCTGAGATTTCTTAGCGCTTATCTTATAAGCATCGGTATACGCCGCTACGTATTCTGGAGATTTGCCGAGAAGTTGTGTCGCAGGCAGGTTTGGCTGATACACGTAGGAAACGATCAGGCCAAGCGCGTTTCCAAGACAACCGATAGCGAGCCACATAGATCCATTCACAGCGGCTCTGGCAGCCTGTTCTCCAGCCATGCGACCGGCTGTAAACTCATCCACTTGTGCCAGTATTGGCATGGCAAAAACCATGAAGGACATAACGATCGCAATAAGCGCGAAATATTTGTGTTTCGTATCTACTCGCTTCATTGGCCCCCCTCTATTTGGTCAGATCAGCATGTGATGGGCACACACACCGCCAACCCAACGCTATCCTATCAGTAATAATAATCATCATATGTCGTCCGCCAAAGCACTCACAGTAGCTGCCAGTACGATAGCATATACTATGCACCCGATGGCATACATGGCACCAGAAACAGCACAACCTGTTATTGCTTTTTTCGACTGTATGCTTTTGGCAGTTGTTCTGTAGGCATCGGTGTATGCCACGACATACTCCGCAGACTTGCCCAAAAGCATTGTGGCATATGGGTTTGGTTCGTATACATAGGCAACAATGAGGCCTGTCAGACCGCCAAAGCAACCGACAATAAGCCACAAATTTCCATTCACGTTGGCTCTGGCATCCCGCTCTCCAGCTATGCGACCGGCTGTAAGATCATCCTTTTTTACAGCCATGATACCGGATGTAGACCCGTTCTGCTGCGCTAGTATAGGCATGGTAAAAACCATGAAGGACATAACAACCGCAAGAAACGCAAAAAATTTATGCTTCAGACCTACTCGCTTCATTGGCACCCCTCTATTTGGTTAGATCAGCATATGCCGGGCAGGGATGGAACCCGCCCCTCTGTTCAGACTTTAGTAGTAATAGAGACCATCGTCCGCTTCCGCAGCTGCGATTAGCGCAGCATACAACACAGCTGATATAACGGCATTAACAATGCATCCTGTTAGTGCCTTTCTCGACTGCACACTTTTGGCAGTTGTTTTGTAGGCATCAGTGTATGCTGCGACATACTCCGGAGACTTCCCAAGAAGCATTGTCGCAGGCGGGCTTGGTTCATATATGTAGGCAACAAGGAGACCGACCCAGGTGAAAAGGCAACCGGCGGCGAGCCATAGAGTTCCATTTGTACTGGCTCTGGCAGCCTGTTCCCCAGCTATACGGCCTGCCATGAACTCATCCTGCTGTGCCAGTATGGGCATGGCAAAAACCATGAGAGACATAGCGGCTGCAACAACTACGAAATATTTATGTTTTGAACCTATTCGCTTCATTGACTCCTCCTCCTGTTAGCCCCCTTGCACAATTCAATGGGATACTCAAGCTCTGACATTCCCAATTGTATCATAGTTCGCTGTGGCGATCAATATTTTTTTTAGATGAACACTCAACCGATGGTTTGGGATAGCACCATATAGTGCATGATCTGGTGTATCTCTGAACTATTAGGTGCACTATTCTAGCTGTTCTCCATCTGGATTTCCGCGAGGACAAAGATACTCAGGCACATAGAGCGATTGTCCGTTCCTCGGCACGTAATTTGCTTTATTGTAGTCATAAGAGGGAAACGTGTCAAAATTACATTGGGCATTGATCTATTTCAAAATTTGGATAGCTGTAACTTAAACATCTAACTCTACAGACCGCAACCCGCAAAAACAGCTTTGAGATTTTAAAAATAGATCAACGCCCTTTTTTTATTGTCTAGGAAATTATAAAATCTAAACACGGAGACGCAAGGTAAAAGAGAACCAGCATGTTATATTCCCCCTTTCTCACTTTCCCGCTTTCTCACTTTCTCACTTTCTCGTTCCTACCGTTATTGTGCAATCCAAAATTACTGAAACAGCCGCCGGCTGAAAACTTTCATTGACGCTCCGAAATGCCTCATGATATAATACATTAGCCTATTTAGATATAGACGGTCAAATTCAGTCGCGATTTGCCGCCAGTTCGGATTTCTTTTCAAGTCAAGGAGGACGCAGGTATGTCCGTTAAAAATGTGGTTATTTTTGAAGATAATTCAGCCAGCAACTTCAATCCGCTGGCTCTCACAAGACCGGTATTTGAGCTTCTATGTGGTATGGATAGCATCTGGAAAAACATGGTGGCTCGGTTCTACTCAGATGCCGCAGTGCATTTCGTTTGCCGGGAATATTTGAAAGCTGTCTTTCAGCAGAAGGTCGACGCGAAGATAAATGATCTCACAGGACTTGAGAACGCCCTATTCCTGAACGGCAGGATACTGGCGGCGTTTTCTGAGCTTCCGCCGGTAGATGGCGAAAGCGAAATAGGGATTCAGGGCGGTGTTGTGGTCTATGCAAGGTTGAGCGCAAGCGAGATGAGTGGGCTGTCGGATAGTATTTCAGATGATCTGGGAGATTTCACCGATAGACTTGCTTCGTTGAATGTCCCCAAAAAAGAGATACAGGGAATAGAACTGACAGATTACCTCTGGAAACTGATAAGCCGTAACGGTGATGCCATCAGAGCCGATTTTGAGTTTTACGCAAAGCCAGCGGAATCACAGGGAGTCATAGAAAATGGGGCTTACGTCCGCGCTAAAGATGGGGATGATGTGGTATCATACGGTGCTGAGGAAGCAATGAAACTCATGCTGGCAGGCAAACTGCCTCTCTACCTGGGCGAAGCAGCACGAATCCACCCCAACGTAACGCTGGATGTTACCGGCGGCCCTATCTACATCGGCTCTCACACTGACGTCCGCCCGCCGACACTCATTGACGGACCTTGCTGCATGATGGACAGCGAAGGAACTCCCAAGAAAGCCACTATCATAGACGGAGCCAAGATAAGAGAAGGAACGACACTGGGGCCTGTTTGCAGAATAGGCGGCGAAGTAGAAGAATCCATCGTTCAGGGATATTCAAATAAGCATCACTCTGGCTTCATTGGCCACGCATACATGGGTGAATGGGTCAACATCGGCGCGATGGCTACAAACAGCGACCTGAAGAATGACCTGACCGACGTAAAAGTGCCTGTGAACGGAAAACTTACTAATAGCAGGGATCTGAAGGTTGGCTCGTTCATCGGCGATCACGTCAAGCTGGGCATCGGCGCGCTGCTGACCACGGGAACGGTGGTGGGGATCATGACCAACGTCCTCGCTTCGGGCAGCATACCACCACAGCATATACCATCCTTCTGTTTCTACAGAGAGGATAAACTCAGCAAGGGATTCAGACCCAGGACGCTGATCGGAACAGCAGGACAAGTGATGGCGCGCAGGATGGTTACCCAAACACCGGCGGATATGGAGCTGCTTGATAAAGTGTTTGAGATGATCAAAGACCAGAGGGATGCGGAAATAGAAAAACATAACCGTAGAGTGGATATGGGAATAGCAAAGATAATCCGCCAGCTTGAAAAAGCGAAGAAGGCATAGATTTCATCGGCAACATCGACGAAATTGGGCTTGCTGAAGAAACCGGCGGCGGCGCTGTTGATCCCTCAGCCAAACTCGCTACCACCTGGGGAAATATCACCGTATTAACACTGCTCTCAGAACTCCTCGGACGTTATCATTTTCACTGTGCTGGATCTTCTATACTGCCTGAAGAAATACAGACTGTAATTTTTGGGATCGCTGAAATCTTTGCTCCGGGCAGAGCGCCTTCGTTGACTTCGTCGGGCGGATTGCCGGGGTTTTACTCCTGATATAAGAACGTCTTTTTGATCTGCCTGGAACGGATATCCGGATCCCGTTGACATAATTATATCCTGTATCTCAAGTATTCGGATAGCCAGAAGAAGTCCTTTCCGCGCTGAGATGCTCATGGATAAGTCTGTCAGCTCAATCTGGTTATCTGATAGAAGGTCGGCAAGCTGAACACACTCATCGGGAACGCTCCCAACAACCTCAAACAGCGAGAAATAGGCATTTTTCATAGCCTGAAAGATTTCATTTTCCATTTCCGACAATTGATAGTCGCTTTCTGTCTCAAAATGTTCCAGAGCAGATCTCCCATCCCATGGAACATCGTATATGATCCGGTCGAAGAGAAAACCTATTTCATCTTCTGAATCGAGAACGAGTACTCCTTTGAATAGTAGCCTCATGTCCTTCGCCGTTCGGTCAATAACCGCTTTAGGGATAACCTTAATTATCTCGTTGTTCAGTGCTCGACTAGTTTCTCGGATATTCTTGTATTTTTCGATTCTATTACTTCGCGGACGCCATAGCATAAACTTCTCGCCTCCCATGATTCTTTGACCACTAACCCTCAACTCCATGCCTATAAACCCGGGGAATTCTTGCACTGATAGCGCAGATTATCTCATAAGAAATAGTTTGGGACTTCTGCGCCACTTCATCGACTGTTATTTCTTCGCCTCCTTGCCTGCCGATGAGGACGACCTCATCGCCTATGGATACACCCGGTATGTGGGTCACATCGCAGAGGCATTGATCCATGCACACTGTACCTATGACGGGAGCTTTCACGCCTCTGATAATAGCTTCGCCACTGTTTGACAAATGCCTGTTATAGCCATGACCGTATCCTATGGCGATGGAAGCGACGACGGTAGGTTTCTTCGCCGTATATGTGCGGCCATAGCTGACGCTCCATCCTGCCGAAATTTCTTTGAGATAGACAACTCTGGTTTTCAGGCTCAATGCCGGCTTTAGTTCCACCGCATCCGATGGTCCAGAGGGATATAATCCATAGATCATCAGTCCGGGTCTGACCATGTCGAAATAGGATTCTGGAATATCCAGAACTGAGTTGCTATTGGCAGCATGTCTGAGCGGAATTTGGATGCCCATTTCGCTCAAGCGTGAGAGAACTGAGTTAAATCGCTCAAGCTGAAGGTTGGTGAAAGCCTCGTCCGATCCTGCGGAGGCAAAATGTGTGAAGATCCCATCAATGGCGAGCCGGGGGAATTGGGCAACATTCGCGACAAAGCGTACAGCCTCATCATATCGGATTCCTATGCGACCCAATCCTGTGTCGACTTTGACATGCACTTTTGCCTGCTTGCCCAGTCGCTCTGCACTCTCTGAGAGCGATTTACAGACGTTTAGATCGCAAACTGTCTGAGTTATACCGTTCAGGACAATTTCATCTGCTTGCTCCGGGAGGATGCAGCAAAGTATCAGAATAGGCAGTTTGATTCCTGCCCGGCGGAGTTCGGTAGCCTCCTCAACTGTCGCCACTCCCAGCATGTGAACAGGAACGTCGGCGGCAGTTCGAGCTACCTCCACAGCGCCGTGACCGTATGCATTATCCTTGACCACGGCCAGTATTTTGGCTCCCTTCGGCTCAACTTTATTCTTTATCTGGTGCAGATTGTGGGATATGGCATCCAGATCTACTTCAACCCACGTCAACATGATCTTTTTTTCCTGGAAATTCTTATAGATAGAACGCGGATGACGCGGATTCTACGGATTTACGCTGATTTTGGAACATTGGTCACAGGTTCCCTGAATTTATCCGCGAGTATCAGCCCAATCCGCGTCATCCGCGTTCTATTATTTACCTTTTCAAGCACGCTCTCAGGGATTATTCATAAGGTACAGGTTCTGCCTGATGGCTTTTGGACGATTTCTCTGATAATTCCATTACAGCGATGACCCGGCGGGCCTCTTCGGGTTTTACGATGAGTTCCTCACCCTTTTGCAGGTGTGCCACTATATTCTGATAGTAGCTTGGGCCTGGCCTGCCTTTATATTCCACTTCCTGCTCCGCTGGCCATCCCTTTTCCTCCGAAAGCACCCTGAATTTATTTTTTTCACCGGGGACAATCGCGCCTTTTTCACCTAATATCCGCCAGCGCGGCTTGCCTACTTTTGCAATGCTGGACATCTGGACGTCGGCCACCGCGTCATCGGCGAAGCGGATTATGGCCTGAACGTGATCCTCGTTGGTGATGTCGTCCCAAACGCGGTTGGGATGGTAGAATCCAGTTACATTTACCATCTTCGCTGGCATAATGTTGAGGAGCCAGTCCAGGTAATGAGCGCCCCAGTCATACATTGCGCCACCGGACACCTCTTTGTTGCTTCGCCACCAGTTGGGGTTGGGTCTGCCATAGCCGCCGCCCCACATTTCCACGTGGAATACCTTTCCGATCACGCCGCTCTCTACCAAGCCCTTCAGTGTCCAGAAATCTCTGTCCCAGCGTCGGTTGTGGTAAACAGTGATCATCCGGTCGTTTTCCTTCGCCGTGTTGATCATCTCAGTGCCCTCGGCGATGGTTATGCACATGGGCTTCTCCACGATCACATTCTTTCCCGCTTTGAGGCATTCTACAGCTACCGGCGCGTGCATGTTATGTGGCAATACCACAGTGGTCAGATCGAAGTCTTCTTTCTTCAGCAGCGATCGGACACTGTTATACGTATTTATGCTGGGAAAGTCTTTCTTCGCCGCCTTTGTCCGCGCCTTATCAATATCGCAGATAGCCACGCATTCAATGCCCTCTGTGTTGGTCATTTGTGAAGCATGGTGTTTGCCCATGTTGAAAGCCGCGCCGTATCCGATCACCGCTCCACGAATTGTATCTGCCATTTGTCCATTTCCTCCATGTTGTAGGCGGTTGGGATATTATACCTGTTTCGGTTAGAAATGAGACTGTAGTGACAGACCTATGTGTCTGTCCGTATGTGCCAAAACCCTGATACCGGGCGCACACACCAGGTGCACCACTACAACGCTAATGGGTATCGTTTCTAACTGAAACAGGTATTGCTCACCTCGCCACGATCATTTTCCTTGTGGCCGCAAACTCACCCGCCTGGATAGTGTAAAAGTAAATTCCGCTGCTGACTATCTGACCTGTATCATCCGTACCGTCCCAGTGGGCAGCTTTTGTTCTGTCAACGTAGAATCCGGGATCTCTGTATCCCAAATCCAGCGTCCTTATAATTTCGCCTGTCGATCTATAGATCCTGATGTTGACAAACGAAGGTCGATCCAACTGGTATGGTATCCATGTCTCCGGGTTAAAGGGATTCGGGAAATTCTGTCTCAGCGCTGGACGATTCGCGGACGGCGCTGCTTGACTCTCGTCGCTCTCCTCCGATGCCATGTCCACAAAGTCCAGAATATCGACGACGCCGTCATGATTGGTGTCCCTGAGGTGGAATTCTATTACCTGAACCTGAACAATATCCAGTTCGACATCAATGCTTTGCCCGTTATAATCGCTCATCGAAACTTCGCTGAATCCAATTGATTTTGTGCCCAATCCCACCGCCCTGAAGCTTATGGTGGCTATATAGCCTGTCCCACTGACGCCGTCATCCCTTGTGGCGTCACATGCGATCGTGACAGCCCCTGCCCGGTTATCTATCACAGGTTCGCTCCAGAGATCTGCATTCTCGACCAGTTTGGGGCGCGGCTTCCACAACTTAAAGAAGTCTCTATCCACCGTTTCTACCTCAAGGATTGCAGGATCAAAAACCACCTTAAAGCTGAATTTATACATATCCGTTACGTGCTTCGCCATGATCTTGACGTCTAGCTTATCTTCCTTATAAATGGTCTGCTTCATCGGTGCAAACGTTAATGTTGGAACGGCAGCCGTAGTAGTAAACGACCACACGTAATCATCATAGGGTATGCCGTCAGACACCGAATCAAAGTTACCATCCAGACCGATGCCATCTGTGTCCAGCGACTCACCATCTACTCTAACAAGATAAGTTGACTCATAGCTCAGTTCAACTGATGGCGAGAAAATGAGAGTGTTTTCCTCCCATGTGAACGAACCGGATACAACTCGTCCGGATCGGGAATTCAATGTGAAACCCCTTTCAACTGTGGCTTTATTCATGGGCTTGCTGAATATTACAGATATATCTGTTGATATGGGAACATCGCGCTCACCCATCACGGGTATGGTCTGTGCGACACGCGGCGGCGCAGGCATTACTGTTACTATGTCCATCGCCTCCAGCCACTCACTGGTATTGCCCAGGCTATTAGTATAGCGCACTCTGAAGCTGTATGTGCCGAGTTCGGTAGTTTCATCCGGTGCGAAAATGGCGTTCCAGTGACCAAGCGGAGCGAGGCCTGCATATTCTATGACCGTTAGCGGCGCCCATGAGCCGCCAGTTGCCATATATTCCACTTCGCAGATTAGCTCATACTCCATGTCCTGCATGTCGAATCCGTCAGTGTGTATGGTTATCATGCCAGTTTGAGCTACCTTATGGGAGGATGCATACAAATCCGCCGCTATGGGCGTATCGACAGTAGTTGCTGCGGCCATGCTCAACAGTACCAGCGTCAGAAATTCATCTTCGTCGACCTCCGTAAGACCTGACGTATCAAGCGTGAAGGTTTCCGCTGGCAGTACCGGGCCTATATTCACTTCGTCAAGAACCAAAAAGGCCTCTGTTCCTCGCTCATCTTCAATGGATATTTGATACAGATCCAGTGTATCTTCCAGAACCAATACCTTGATATACTGATTGTTGACCACCGATGCTATGGTTACGACGTGAACAATGCCGCCAGCAGTTACGTCCTTACCTCGGTATGCTATTATAGCGCGCAGATCATCTGGCCCCAGTTCTTCGACGTACTCGACATCCGTAGTGTCATCGCTACCATCACCATCATCTGTCACGCCGAAGAGCGATCCATAGGGGATGCCGCCAATGAGGTTAAGCAGTGTGAACAGGCCGCCGTCATCCTCCGGAAATATCAGGGCTTCTGGAAGGAGCTGCGGGATATTTACTCTGGCGAATACTCCATCCTCCGGCAGTATAGCCAACGCTTCTGAGCCGGTAACCAGAAACTGTAGTTCGCCGAGATTGCTGGTCAAATTCACGCGAACCATATCTGGATACGCTTTGAAAAACTCCATTCTCATCTGGAACATCATGGTGGGGAATAACTCCGCGAACTCATCAGACTGGAAGACATCAGCAACGACGAGTTTGGCTTTTATGGAGAATACCTGTTCGGCGTCAGTCGCTTCGCGGACTTCAAGCATCCGGGCAGATGCCAGCAGCAAAACATCCAGAGCGCGCTGTTCTATCCTTATACCAAACACATCATCATCTGCACTGACGTCCACGCTTCCTGCGATAAGCCCTATGGAAATAATCAAAAAAACCGACCATTGCATAATATTTTTCACTTTCCTTTACCTCCAATTTTTCTGGTTCTTCAGGATTAAGTATGGAAATATGTATCAAGATGTGGATGATAGCTCGATAGCGTTATTAGCAGTTCTCTTAGCTATTTGCTATACTGGAATTTATAGTTTCCTGGACAGCAAGATATAAAGAATTAGCGTTCATTAGCGTTATTAGCGGTTCTCCTGGCTATTTGCTATCTGGCTTTCACACTAACGCGCGAAGAACCTCATTTTCACAGTGGTTGTTCTTCTCGGAGGATACCTCAATCACACCATAATATCAAGTGGAACCATCATTGTAGCATTGTAGCATTAGCTTAAGGCCAATAATAACGGGGGTCAACATCGAACCATCGTTGTAGTATTAAGTCTAGCATATTTAGCCTCTATGGTAAAGAGAAAAAAGGGGAAATACGCGGATATAGTTGACAACCGATGCTACCGCTGGTACAATATCCGGGATGTTAGGGTGTGAGCGTATCAAAAAAATCTATGAAGCATAACGAGAGGGGATTCACGGATGAAGATTACGTCAATCAAGACCTATATGACCCGGGATGGCGGCCGCCCCCGTGCGCTGATTAAGGTGGAAACTGACGAAGGCCTCTATGGCTGGGGAGAGGCATATAATCACGGGCCGGATCTGGCGATTGAACCAACCATCGACTATATTTTTGAAATGATCAAGGGCGAAGATCCGCGCAGGATCGAATACATTATGCTGAAGCTCTTTCAGCAGTTTCGATTTCCACCCGGTGCGATAGGATTGGCGGCAATGTCGGCTCTGGATCATGCTCTGTGGGACATTAGCGGCAAGGCGGCCGGACTGCCCGTATATATGCTGCTTGGTGGAGCAGTTCGTGATCGTATACAGGTTTATCGGAGCATTGGCGGGAGAAGTGGTAAGGAAGCTGCTGAATCTGCGCAGAAGTTAAATGAGGAATGGGGTTTCACTGCATTCAAGACAGGTACCTACCGACTGGAGCCAAATTCGCATCGCTGGGGACGGGTCTGCGCTGCGGCTGCGGACTACTTTGAGGAACTTCGTAATCATACGCCGGAGGAATGGGAGTTCGCATTTGATGCACATGCCAAGATATTCGAGCCGATCCGGGCTGTGCAACTGGCAAATGCGCTGGCACCCTATGATCCTCTATTTTACGAGGAACCATTGAGACCTGAACATATTCCAGCATGGTCCCGGCTGCGTGCTCAGATGCAAGTGCCACTAGCCACCGGAGAGTGTCTGTATACCCGCTTCGAGTTCCTGGATCTGCTGGCTGCGCATGGAGCGGACATCATTCAGCCGGATATTTGCGCATGTGGCGGCTTACTGGAGATGCGTAAGATTGCGGCGATTGCCGAGGCGCACTACGTGACGGTCGCGCCACATAATCCTATGGGGCCTCTGGCTACAGCGGTAAACGTGCATTTCGCAGCCGCAACGCCCAATTTTAAGATTCTGGAGTATCACCTGCCGGGTAATAATCACTGGTTAGATGATCCCTATGTACCCACGGACGGTTTTCTGGAGTTACGGGATCGCCCTGGGCTTGGGGTGGAGGTAGATGAGGAAGCAATAAGCAAAGACTCATACATCCACTGGCAACGTACATGCCCGGTCCGTCCTGATGGCTCAACTGGTTATATCTGAGATGGGAATAATGGCCTGTCTGAGAGCCGCAGTACAACAAGAAGGCAGCTTGTGGTACTCGATCCAATCCATACGCAACAGTAGTATTAGGAGGGTAATTATTATGAATGAAACACTGGAAACTATGTGGAAGCGGAGAAGCATACGGAAGTATAAATCTGATCCTATCCCGGAGGATGATCTGAACCTGATACTGGAAGCCGCGCGGCGCGCTCCTACCGGCGCTAACCGACAGAACTGGCGGATGATCGTGGTCACAGACCCTGAATTGAAAAAGAGAACCGCTGAGGCATGTAGCAACCAGATGTGGATGGCTGATGCGGCGGTCATACTGTGTTTAGTCACCACACCGGGCGAGGGAAAGGTCAACGGCGCGATAGTGCTGGATCACGCGATACTGGCGGCTGCCAGCCTGGGATATGGCACGTGCTGGATCGGCGCTTACAACGCGGATAAGGTCAAGGAAGTGCTCGGAATACCTGAGGATCACGGCGTCGTGAACCTGACCCCAGTAGGGATGTCAGCGGATCAGCCTGTCGCGCGTCCCCGGAAAGCGCCGGCGGAACTCTTCATGAAGGAACGCTTCGGAACGCCGCTGGATTATTCTTTGTGATGAGTAAAATGTGCCATTGATGGCATGGTCCACAATTGTGGTAACACTTTTGAATATGATATATGTTCTATACTTTCGCAGTTTTTTGTAAACGCTCGTTTCATGCGGGTTCGCAGGATCGGGCAGAAACTGGGTCTGATCTCCGTAAAACCGCATGAAATGGGCATTTCTTCCGATGGCATATGCCAATTCGGGCAAAAAGTGCGAAACTTTTGGTGAGTAATATATACCCACGACCGGGTAATATTTATGCACCCAGACTATGCCAGCCTGAGACTCACCCTTTAAAAAACGGAGGTTAATGGAATTCTTTATGTCGAATTGACGTTAAAACTATGGAGTTTCCAGTATATCAACGAAGGCTTCTCTATGCTGGCATGTGATTTGCTCTATGGAAATATTAAATCAACTGGTCTTGCATCAGGTTAGAGTTGCATTCAAGTGCTGTAAATGGACTGTTGCGGCTCGTGGAGGCTTTATGAAAAACTATATCAATTTTCTTACGTGCCCAATACTGTTATTATTTATTCTTTCAGGACTGACATATGCGGATCAGGGAACTGAGACTCTCTCTGCTGAGGCGAGATTGTCTGAACGTATAAATCTGCCCACTCTTATCCAGTTGGCCTATAAGAACAACCCAAAGATCAAGGCTGCGCATACTGAGTGGCAGGCGACCATTGAAAAATTTCCGCAGATCACGTCATTACCTGATCCCATGCTGATGTACGGGTATTTCCTTCGCAATGTGGAGACTCGGGTTGGACCGCAGCGCCATAAATTCAGCATTTCTCAATCTTTTCCCTATCCCGGAACCCTGGATGCCGCAGGTGAAGTGAATCTGAAACAGGTGGCGATCCAGGAGAAGAAATACGAGCAAACTGTGCGCGATATTATCGTGGATATCAAGCTGGCTTACCATGAACTGACATATCTGGAGCAGGCAACCCAGATCGTCACACAGAATCAGGAACTTCTCAATCATATAGTGAAACTCACTACCACACGCTACGCCGAGAATAAAGCCACCTTTAATGATTTATTGAAAGCTCAGAGTCAGCAGGCACAGCTTTCCTACGATCTCATACTATTACGCGAATTGCAGGAAGTAGAGCAAGCCAATCTCCGGGCGCTTCTGAATCTTCCGCCTGATACACCATTGGCGCCACCCGTACCAGTGCCATACACAATACTTGACATTCCTCTGGAGAAGCTCAATCAACGCGCTCTGGTACAACGGCAGGAGTTACAGATTGCTGATCTCATGTCTCAAAAGGCAGAGAAAGCCACCCAGCTTGCAAAGATGAAGAATAAGCCCATGTTCAGGCTGGATCTGATGACGGTTGAAACGGGAGATTCACTCATGCTAAACACTAAAGACAGCGGGAAGAACCCCTGGACTATTGGCATGGGTATCTCGCTCCCAATATGGGGAGCTAAGAAAAAAAGTCGGGTAAAAGAGGCTGAACTTAATCGTCAGGCAGTCGAAGAGAATAAACAGTGGATGGAAGCAAAACTGCTTGCAGGTCTGAAGAAGATATACTTCCGCCTGGAAAACTCCCGTCGTCTGGTGGAATTGTATGAGAACACATTGATACCACAGGCTGAAAGCGCAATCGAAATATCCGAGGTATGGCACCAGACGGGTGAGCCTAAGAGTATCGCTGGTCTGCTGGAGACTCAGAGTGTATGGCTTAATTTTAACCTGGCACGAGCACGCGCCATCGCGGACTACATGCAGAATCTTGCGAAATTGGAGCAACTTGCTGGCGGCAGCCTGACCACAGAGAACGTGGACACAGAATAGGAGAATTGTGGAAGATGGGGAAAATTCGACGTATAGTATCCATTGTCATGATATGTATTTTACTGCCGCTCTTGTTGATCGCCTGCGGCAGGGCAACTCAAGACCCCTATCATCGCATGTTGGAGCGTGCTGCATCTCCGCCAGAGCCGGAATATTACCGCGCTGAAATGAGTCGTTCTGTGGAGCCGTTAGCGGAGACAGAGATACTAACCGGGAAGATTGAGGAGCTTCAGGAACTGATCCAGATGAAAGAGCAGCAGGCAGCGTATCAGCCGGAGCCGTTTTACGATTTCAGCACACCGCAAAGTATGGAATACCGGAGTTTAGCAGAAGCGCATGAGGAGATGGACGCCAGGCTGGCAAAGCCTATAAATCTTGATCTTCTCCTGAATCTTGCACACGAGCGGAATCAAGGGCTTCAATCAGCGTATCGCAAGATAGATGCCGCTCTGGAGCAATATCCGCAGGCGGCGTATCTGGACAATGTGCTATCCCAGTATAACGCCTTCACCAAGCAGTTGAATATTAAGATAGGGAAGCCGCGTCATAAAGAGATGGTGGCAATGAAATTCCCCTTCCCGGATATGCTGACTCTCAAGGGGAATGTGGTGACTCAGGATGTGCGGCTTATGCAAAAAGATGCGGAGATCGTTCTGCGCGACCTGATCACGGACGTGAGGCTTGCTTATTACGATTATTTATTCGTATATGATGCGCTGGCTATCACTAACGAGAACCAGGAGCTACTCCAGCAAATGATTCAGATTGCCACTGCTAAATTCCGTGCAAGCATGGGCAATTACCAGAGTGTTCTAAAGGCTCAGGTGGAGCTGTCGCGACTCTCTGACTCAATCCTCACACTGGATGATAAGAGGGAAACACTGGCTGCGCGCATCAACTCGCTGCTAAATCGCCAGCCTGACGCCGCTCTTGGCATTCCTGAAGTAGTGGCGGATATGGATGTGACTGCATTGCCGAAGGAATTATACGCGCTGGCAGTTGAGCACAGACAGGAGATTCAGAAACAGAAAATAGCTATCAGCAAAATGGAACTGATGATTCAGATGGCAGGAAAGATGTCCACTCCTGATGCAAGCCCGGGAAACAGCTATTTCGAGGATCGGACGGGATTGCGCAGCGGCACAGATAAGATGCCCATGACCTTCATGACAAAGCGTACCGTCAATCCGGCGACTTCTGCCTGGTTCGCGCGGGATGACGCATACGTGCGCGAGGTGGAGGTTAAAGTGGACGCCATGCAGCAGATGATCACCAACATGGAGGATAAGACACGGTTCATGGTGAAGATGCACCACTTTGGAGCCAGTACAGGCGTCCGCTCAGTGGCGCTTCATGAAAATACCTTGATTCCTCAAGCGCAGCAGGCATTGGAAGCCACAAGCATAGCGTATCAGGCAGCCAAGGTTGATTTCCTCAGCCTTCTGGATGCGCAGCGCATGTTGCTGATGCTTCGCCTGGCAAAACAACAGGCTTTACGAGATCACAGACAGCATATAGCCCAATTGGAGCAGGCTGTAGGAATAGCGCTGCCCATGCAAGTTATGGATCTGGATCGCGTCATCTCCGGAGAATAAAAACCACGAGTTTTACTAATCAACACAAAAAATTATGCGTACAATAGATTTTGTTACAAAGGAAAGTCTTAGAAGAATAAGGAAATCAGTAGCAGGTGTGTTATTCATCCTCCTGGGGATTGGCATCTTTGTTGCCTGTCAGACCATTAATAAAGCACTGCACGATAGAGCTAAGGAACAGCTTCTGGGGTTTGGCGCAAACATTATCGTTCAACCAGAAGGCGAACCTTTTGATCTGTATTCCGGCACTGCGAGGGGTAACGCACTCCTACCCGAACACTACATTGACAGGATAAAGTCCATAGAGCACGGCAATATGCTGGTCGCAGTTTCCCCGAAGCTATATGAACACTTCCAGGTTGGCGATAGGGGCTTGCTGGTGGTGGGTATTACAGCCGATGAGAAGAAGGCAAAGCCCTGGTGGATGATAGACAGCAAAGTGCTGACTGACGAATTCCCGTTTGGGAAGGAAGTGCTACTGGGGCATTACGCCGCTGCTCATCTGGGCGGAGATGTCACTCAGATAAAGCTGGGCGATGAGACGTTTGGGGTAAGCGGCGTGTTGGATGAGACAGGCTCTCCCGATGACTTCATGGCTTTTGTCCCGCTTGCATCGCTGCAAGAACTCAGCAGAAAAGCTGGCATGGTAAATCTCATTGAGGTCTCAACCAGTTGCATCTCCTGTAAAGAAATGGACGTATATGGTGTCGCTGTGGAGATAGGCAAGGCTCTGCCACCGGGTACGAAGGTCTCGACGGTGGAGCAGATCGCTAAAGCCCAGATGGGTACGCTCAAGAAAATAATGGGGTTCACGACGATAATCTATCTTGTGGTATTATTTCTCTGCGCATTTCTTCTGATAAACTATATGTCGGGCGCGGTAGATGAAAGACGGCGAGAAATAGGAATGTTATTAGCAATGGGTATGGACCCGCGTAAAATAGCGATTATTTTTATGTCGAAAGTGCTGATATTTGCTGTGATTGGTGGCTTTCTGGGATACATTATGGGAAGTGGTGTTTCAATGCTCCTGGGGCCACTGGTGGCTGAGGCAAGTGTTTCGCCGCTCCTCTATCTATTGCCCATATCTTTTGCCATCTCCATTGGACTTGGTGTCTTATCCAGTATCATACCTATCAGAAGAATATCAAGGCTTGATCCTGTGGAAGCATTGAGGGAGGTATGAAGTGATCGAGGTAAAGGGAGTAACCAAATCATACGGGGATGTAACTCCCATTGAGGATATGAGCCTTCAGATACAGGAAGGTGAGTTTGCCGCAATAATCGGTCCCAGTGGCAGCGGCAAAACTACGCTCCTGAACCTGCTTGCCGGGCTGTCGACCCCAACCCACGGTGAGATTATAGCTGATGGTATATCGCTCTACAAACTGGGGCAGCGCGAGCGTGTGGCTTTCAGGAGGAAAAATTTCGGATTCGTATTTCAGGCATTCAATCTTATACCTTATTTTACCGCTATGGAAAACGTTCAAATACCGCTGTATCTGGCTGGTATAAAGGAAAGAGAGCAGGCAGCCTTAGCCAGGGAATTGCTGGAAAGAGTTGGGTTGAAAGATAAAGACAGCCGGTTCCCTGCGCAGCTCAGCACAGGAGAACAGCAAAGAGTCGCTATCGCAAGGGCTTTGGCCAATAATCCAAGAGTCATATTCGCCGATGAGCCTACAGGTAATCTGGACGCTGAAAATAGTGCGGAGATAATGAGCTATATTGAGGAACTAAACGAAAAGGGTGTAACTATCATATTAGTTACACACGATTTAGATATGGCAGACTTCGCCCAAAGGAAAATAAAACTCGATAATGGGAGGTTAGCACTATGAGAGACAAGAAATCTATAATACTGGTTTCCAGCATGTCCGCCATTTTGGTCTTTCTGGTTGCGAGTATGATATGGGTAATGTCCGGAAATCCGGGAAAAGCAACTGTGGAAGAAGCAGAATGGGGAGATACGGCAGAGCGGACCACTGGCCTGATGGAATGGCAAAATACGGGGCCAATGAACATGGGCAAATTTATTGGGCAGGTCGCTTACAATGAAGAGAAGGATTTATACTCACTTCAGTTGAGGGGCGCGCGTTTTCCTTTCAAGGCCTCCCCTATACAGGCTCAACAGGTAAAGCTTGAGGCAGAAGGAAAGACTGCATTAGAGAAAAACACTTCACTTCTCTATGGGATACTGGGGCCGGGCGTGGAATACGCTACTCTGCTCATAAATCCAGACGAGGAAGATGAAGTAATGCCAGCCATTGCCGATATAGCAAGATATATACAGATGGTTAATTCAGCAAAGTTCGCGGGTGTCGCTTACACAAAACCGGGTGGCAAACTAGAAAAATCTGTTGCGAAAGGTTCCCAGATTCAAGCTCTTGATAAGGATGCGACTTCCCAGACTCCAATAGTCCAGATAAAAGGCCCCAAGAGTGGTGCCACTGAAACAAGAGTAGCAGTTGTTGGCAATGGCAAAGTGATCGTCGAAGGAGAGACATACGAGGATCTCTATAAGGCAGCCGATCTTGTGGGCATAACACTTCTGAAGATGCTTTGCGGCAGCTCGGAATGTCCTGATGCCAATGCTTGTGCAACAGGTGGAAGCTGTGGCTGTGGATAGCTGGCAATCGGGAAATTCTTGTCCGATTCTGAAGCAATCAAAAATCAATAATTCCTATAAAAAGAGGTCGCTAAAATGAGAAAATATCCCTGGTATCTTACGATTGTGGTGCTCCTGTTTATGTTCGCAGTAGCCTTTCACGTTAGCACACAAACCGACGCAAGCGCAGAAGCGGATGAAGCTGAAATGGAGGCCAATGAAAGTCCCGAATCTCACGCAGAACATGGCCCTCTGGTTCCCGTAGTCGATGAAGGAACCAAGAAGATACTTTACTGGACTTGTGTCATGCACCCAACTGTCCACATGCCTGATCCGGGTCTTTGTCCCGTGTGTGGCATGGATCTGATTCCCGTCCTCGAAGGAGCGGGTCTTACACTCACTGAGAAACAAAAGGCGCTTATACCTATAAGAACAGAAACCATCGGATTCCACAAACTGGGACGGGAGATCAGGACACTAGGTATCCTGGACTACAACGAGACGAATGTGTCTTATGTGTCCACGCGTGTCTCCGGCTGGATTCAGAAACTCCATGTAAATTTTACAGGAACTAAGGTGAAGGCGGGGGAACGTCTGCTGGATATATACAGCCCCGAACTTCTGGTAGCGCAGGAGGAATATCTACTTACCATCAAGAATCTGAATGAAATCCAGTCCAGTCACATAGAAAGTATCCGCAATACAGCGGCGGGAACACTTAGGGCGGCTGAATCACGTCTGGAGCTGCTGGGGATTACGAAGGGACAAATTCAGGAGATCCGCAAGCGCGGCGAAGTGAGCACCGAATTGCCCCTGTATGCACCTATCGGCGGCACTGTCGTCCACATGAATGTGTATAATGGGCAGCATGTGATGCGCGGTATGAATATGTATAAAATCGCTGATCTCAGCAGCCTCTGGCTATTAGCCGATATTTATGAGTACGAACTGCCGTGGGTAGCTGTGGGGCAGGACGTCCTCATAACCGTCCAGGCCTTGCCGGATCAGGAGTTTCACGGCAAGGTTATATTTATTTATCCTTACATGGACAACAAGACCCGGACGGTCAAGGTTCAGGTGGAAGTTCCAAACCCCGCTGGTGATCTGCGTCCGGGCATGTATACCAATGTACGCCTCAAATCAACGCTGGTTGAAATTTATACGGAAATACCGGCGCATTCAGCACATGAAAACGCTCAATCTTCCACCGTCTGGACGTGCCCTATGCACCCGCAGATAAAGCAGGATGGGCCGGGAGAATGTCCTATCTGCGGAATGGATTTAGTGGAAGAGGAAGTATCGGGAACTGCCGATGCACCAGAAGCTACAACTATCTGGACGTGCCCCATGCACCCGCAGATAAAGCAGGATGGGCCGGGCGAATGTCCCATCTGCGGCATGGATCTGGTAGAGGAGGAAGTGCCATCCGAACCGGATGCCACGGAACGCGTACTGCGCTCCAACGCTCCACTACTGCAATTTATGTATGCTTGTCCGGATCACCCGGATAAAAAATACGCCGCTCCGGGAACCTGTCCTGAGGACGGCAAGGCATTAGTGATGACAGAAGAAGTGCTGTCCGTGCCCAAGAGCGCTGTAATTGACACAGGGCTGCGCACCATTGTCTTCAAGGACATGGGGGATGCAGGATATGTGCAGGCGGAAGTAAGGCTTGGCCCTGAATCGTGGGCAGAGAATGGTGATGCGCGACGCCGCTATTTCCCTATTATCAGCGGCCTGTTTGCTGATGATGTTGTCGTAACTAATGGAAATTACCTGCTGGATTCACAGACTCAACTGACAGGTTCAGGTTCAGCGGCAGGAGCTTATGGCGGCGCTCTGGGTAAGGAGGAAGATACCGGGAGTAGCGCGCCATAGCAGCATCAACATTGTCAAGTTAGGTAAATTTTGGGAAGAGTACCAGATTTTCAGATTTGTTTGCTATCAGGGTTGGAAAACCCTTACTATTGGCTATAGCCAGGACATTCCTGTCCTGAATCTAGTATTGAGAAGTGGAGATAAGATAGATGTTTAATCGCATCATTGAAATCTGTATGCGCAACCGCATGATGGTGTTAGTAATTTTTATAATGATCGCACTGGCAGGATGGTGGGCGCTGAAGAACACACCTGTCGACGCCATCCCTGATATTGGCGAGAACCAGGTGATCGTATTTGCCGACTGGCCGGGACGCAGCCCGCAGGACATACAGGATCAGGTGATTTACCCGCTTAGTATCACCATGCAGGGCATCCCCCATGTCAAGTATGTGCGCGCTACCGCCATGTTTAGCTTCGGGTATATCAACATCATTTTCAAGGATAATGTGGACTTTTACTGGGCCAGAACTCGCGTTCTGGAAAAGATCAACACCGCGCTTAAGGATATGCCGGAGGGCGTTGTCCCGGGGTTAGGCCCGGATGGAACCGGCATCGGGCAGATATTCTGGTACACTGTGGAGAATGGGTATTACTGTCCAGATCACCCGGCAGAACGCTATGCAGATCCCGGCAAGTGCCCGGAAGATGGGCAGGAACTCATCCCATCCAGGCTGGATCTCCATGAATTACGCAGTTGGCAGGATTGGACGGTACGATATTATCTGGCGGCAGCAGATGGAGTCGCCGAGGTTGCAACTGTAGGCGGATACGTCAAACAGTATCAGGTGGATATAGATCCCAACCTGCTGATTGCCTATGGTGTTAAGCCTGCTGCCATTTTTGGCGCTATACGCTCCAGCAACGTGGACGTGGGAGCGAAGGTTGTAGAAGAAGGCGGCATGGAGTTCCTGATTCGCGGCGTGGGATTCATCAAAAGTATTGAGGATATTGAAAACATTGTCGTAGCAGAATCTGAAGGAGTACCTATTTACGTCAAGAATCTGGGCGTCGTAAGCATAGGACCGGATTTCCGTCGCGGCGCGCTGGATAAAGGCGGTATCCCGGCAGTGGGCGGAGTGGTACTCATGCGCTATGGCGACAACCCACTGCGAGTGATTCAGAACGTCAAACAGAAGATCAGCGAGATTGAGCCAGGGCTTCCAGCCGGTGTCCGCATCGTTCCATTCTACGACCGTACGGCGCTGATCAACCGGGCGACGGATACGCTGAAAAGCACATTGACTACCCAGATTATTGTAGCCTCCCTGGTGATCCTTCTATTCCTGGGGCAACTGAGCAGCAGCTTAATCATATCTCTAATTCTGCCGCTGGGTATCCTGTTTTCTTTCCTGGGTATGAAGATAATAGGCTTGCCATCCAACATAATGTCTATGGCCGGGATCGCCATTGCCATCGGCGTTATGGTAGATGCGGGCATTGTGATGACCGAGAACATCACGCGGCTGCTTCGGGAGCCTCATCCCGGTGAAAGCCGACTGGAAGTAGTTATACGAGCCGCGAAAGAGGTGGGTAACCCCATCATGTTCGCGATGCTTATAATCATTGTGGCCTTTGTGCCGGTATTCTCTCTCACAGGACAGGCGGGCAAGCTCTTCAAGCCGCTGGCTTTCACCAAAACCTTTGCAATGGGCGGCGCTGCTCTTGTCGCTCTCAGCTTGATCCCCGTGTTATCTTCTATATTTCTGCCAGACCCATCTCAGCGTCGACGGTGGTGGAGCAGGATTTTCGCCATTCCAACTTTTCCACTGCGTAAGCTCGCGCAGGGCACTACCTGGGTTCTCCACACCATATACAAACCCATCATCAGTTTAGCCGTGACGAATATCTGGACGAAGCTGCTTGTGGTTGCCATTGCCATTGTGGTATTTGCCGTCAGCCTGCCGTTGACTCCTCTGTATGATAAGATCGGTCAGGAATTCATGCCGCCTTTGAACGAGGGTGATCTGCTTTTCATGCCGGTGTTGCTTCCGGGGGCTTCTATCACTCAGACCAAGGATGTGATGTCCAAACAGGATCGGATCATGAGTCAATTTCCGGAAGTGGTGTCCGTTGTAGGTAAATTAGGTCGGGCGGAAACTGCCACTGATCCTGCGCCCATTGGCATGTTCGAGACGATCATCAATCTTGAGGACCCGCAGGACTGGACGCGACGCTCTGTTAGATTGGAAAACTCCTCCAAGCTAGTCAAGCAAATTGCAGACCACATTATTGCTGGAGGACTGGTATCCGAAGAGTTCGCCAATAGGATAGATGATAGTCTACTGTTTACCACTGGATTAGATCCCCAAACTGATCTGGACAATGGGAAGATTTCAGAGAGGTTACACCAGAAGTTTGAAAAAAAAGAAGCTCTACTTTCTCCAGGCACTACTGTTTCGATAAGAGAAAAGGATGTCCGTTGGCTGATAACTGATGAAGATAGCAAAAGAGCATATATTGTCAGAAGAGATGAAGGCAAGCTAAACATTTACAATGACGGTATTGCCACGGCAGTGGGGCATGGAGCTTCCGGTCGTCTGGATAAAATGGCGGTCCAATACTATAACCCAAATATCTCCATCAGTGAGCAGGAGAAACTCTATCGCATCTGGCTAATCCGGCTGATCATGGAGGAAATTGTTAAGCGTACAGTGGGTGAGGATGCGTTGGGAGTGGAAAACCCGGAATTCGAGACCAAACTTCATGCTGCAGCGAAGGAATTGTATCCTCTCATAGAGCATGGGAAGTATCTCCGAAAAAAGACGCGCAACGAACTGATCAACGAATTGATAGAAGCAACGCGCCTTCCGGGCGTAAGCCCAATAATGACTCAACCCATCCGCAACCGCATTGACATGCTGGCCACCGGTATTCAAACGCCGGTTGGGATCAAGGTCTTTGGAAAGGAACTGGCAAAGATCGAGGAGATTGCCATTGAGATCGAGCAAGTTCTGAAGACCATCCCTGGAGCGGTGGGTCCTTATGCTGAACGCATCGGCAACAAACCGTATATCGAATTTCACATCGACCGAAACCAGGCGGCCCGCTACGGCATCAAGATCGGCGACATCCAGCAGATCCTCATGACTGCCGTTGGTGGAATGAACCTCACAACCACGGTGGAGGGGCAGGAGCGTTATCCCATACGTGTGCGTTACATGCGTGAACTGCGTGATAACATGGAGGCGCTCAAGCGGGTGTTCGTACCAACACCCAAGGGAGCGCAGATACCGTTACAGCAATTGGTTAATATCGAAAGACGACCTGGGCCGGCGAAGGTCGCCAGTGAGAATACCCGTCTATTTTCCCGCGTATTTTGCGATGTGGATGTGGACCGTATCGGCCTGGTGGACTTCGTAAATGCAGCGAAGCTGGCGCTGGCGGAAAAGATCAAGCCCAATTTACCGTCGGGTTATTCCTACGCATTTAGCGGCCAATACGAGGCGGAAATCGAAGCTCGCAACCGGTTGATTTTGGTGGTGCCAATTTGCCTCGCAGTGATATTCCTGCTGCTGTATATTAATTTCCGCTCACCCTCGGCTGTTCTGGCCATTTTCTTCGCAATTCCATTTGCGTTTATTGGTGGAATGTGGCTTCAGTGGCTTATGCAATTTGTACCTGACTGGATGGGCGGCGGCGGGCAGATCAAATACAGCACGCCAGTTTGGATCGGCTATATAGCCCTGTTCGGCGTTGCTGTGGAGGATGGTATTGTCCTCATCGAGTATCTGCTACAGCGGGTGCGCGGTGGCGAACCATTGAAGGAAGCGGTTATCAACGCCGGTCTACTGCGTGTGCGCCCCATCATCATGACCACTGCAACCACGGTACTGGCACTTATGCCCATTTTACTGTATGAGGTGAGTACGAATACCGGGGCGGAACTGATGAAGCCCATAGCCGTGCCCACCTTTGGCGGGATGCTCACCTGTACCGTCACTAACTTGATTCTGGCGCCGGTGATATTTTCGCTGTTTTATCCAATAGAGCACTGGTTCATCCGCAGGCGTGAAAAGGCTGTAGAGTCGACGGCTGTAGTAGATGAAACCACATCTAATCAATAACTCCAAGACCTATTGACCTATAAAGAAAGGAATTTTCTCATGAAATTAACCTGGCTGGCAACTCTAATGATAATTGGTTTAGTAGCTTTCACCACACTCACAAGCGCTCAAGAGCATGACTCAATGTCTGAACATCCAACATCTGAGGGCTCAATGTCTGGTCATGATATGGGCTCTAGCGCAGAAAAAAGCGTTTCCGATAAGGCGCGCTGTGCCATTGAGGGCATGATGATGAAAAAGACAGCAATGGTGCCCATGGAACACGGTGACGAAACGCTCTACTTCTGTAATGAAGAGCAGAAAGCAATGTTTCAAAAAGCCCCGAAGCGTTACCTTAAGAAACTGACTGTCGGGAATTATCAAGTCCTCATGAATACACTGACCATGAAGGAATACATGGACATGATGGGGAGGATGGCAAAAAAAGCAGGCGCTAACGATACCCATTGGATCAGTACCTATCTCGACGTTGACGGGAAACCTGTGGAACTGTCGGGCATTACCGCTAAGATTATCACTCCCGGCGGTAAGACAGTCTTCAAGAAACTCACGTATGATAAGATGCTGAAGGCATATACAGGAAATCTGTCGCTGCCGGGGAGTGGAAAATACAAAGTAAGTCTGCTTCTGGAGTCGTCAGCAACTGAAATGCCATAGCTGTAACTTCTTTGCTCATAACGTTCAGCCATACAGTGCCTAATGCTTTCTTCCCCTCCTTAAGCACTGGGCACTGGTGGCTGAATGTTCTCTGAAATGGAAAATATTATGAAATCTGCAATATGGATCGGCTTATTATTATTTCTCAGTGTCTTGCTCTTTCCGACGTGGGTATCCGCAGATCTGATGAAATACGCTCACGCAGGCAAAGGATATACTCTCAGCGCCAGTCGCGGGTTCGCACTTCGGAATGACGAACTGGAACATGCTCTAACGGAAGAATTCACTCTGGGGATTGAGTTGAAGCCGAACGTCCTGCAATTGCGTATACCTTTCGGAACCTACGAAGTGGATACGCGGGGGAAGGGGAAACTGCCCCCGGGAACGATCCGCGCTAAATCTATAGGAGTTGCATTCTGGCTTGGATTCGGTGGCGAGCGCTGGACGCCTTTCATCGGTGCGGGGGGAGCCTTCTATTCCTTCCAGGACATGCTTATGACTGGTAATCTCGAAAACGATTTTGGCGCTGAGTTATATGCGGGTATACGCTTTAGATTGGCGGAGAATCTGTGGGATTACCTTAAAGTGCGCGGAGCTTTGCATTATCAGGCAACGTTTCTCCGACCGGGTGTGCAGTTGCCAGATTACCCAGATACAGATAGAATCTCCATGCATCGGCATAGTGTTGTATTGATGCTGGAGATTGTAGGACTTTGATCCAGATCTCATCAGTTCCCATGACCAAAGTGGATGCCGCAATTATATAATTATAGACAGGCTTCAGCGTTCGCTTAGCCGCACTCCTGATTTTTTGGTCTCCCGCTGGAGCCTGTCTTGTTTATACGAGTTTTTCAGTTATAAGTAGAACGAGGCTGCCAGCCCGTTGTAAAACGTGCCGCCGGCTCGTTCAGCGGAGCAAGTTGGCAGCGTTCTCTACGGAAACGGGCTGGCAGCCTCGTTCTACTGGGCAAGTTCCAACCGTAACTGAAGATGATGGGCTTGACACAGCAGAACTATCATGGCTATAGGGAGAATTTACGATGAAGGAACTCAAAGCATACATACGCATTGATCGCATTGACGGAATTATCCATGCGCTTAGAAGAGCGGGCATTACACACATGAATGTAACTCATGTGCAATCCATAGGCGGCCCAATCGACCTGACTGAAGCCAAAATATCAGTTGAGTTGGCAAGCCGCTATACTAACATGGTAAAGCTTGAAATTGTCTGTCCTGAGACCAGCATTGACAAGATCATATCCATCATCCAGCAAGAGGCGCACACAGGTCGCCCTGGAGATGGGATCATCTATGTTAGTCCAGTAGATACGGCTGTCAAAATACGCACAGGTGAGCGAGACCGCGATGCCCTTGTATGAAACCGTCATTTCTCTATTCTGCATAAAATTTCTTGACTTTGCGGCAAGCATACAGTATTATGCACACGCCACATACACAGTTTTGATCAACGGAGTTGAGGAAGACAATGCACCTTGACCGACGCGTTCTATATTTCACTGCCTTTACACTGACAGCGCTTACTTTTACGCTGACTGTGATCATGGTTATCTCCACATACCGCAACATGCACCTTGAGCGAATGCAGCAGGAGGAGCTACTTTCGCGGGAGGGTGATGTTCTGCTGCATCTGTTTGACACAATAGTAGAGGACTGTAGCAGTAATCCCATAAAAGGACTGCCTGAGATGCAGCGTTTAATTACCAGTGTTCCCAATGCCGACATTGCGTATATTTATCTGCTGGATGAGAACGGCGTTGCTTTGGCTCACAGCAACCAGCAAAGTATAGGGCAGCGGATAGATGGAGATCTTCCTGATCTTGACGAGAGCTTGACATTGTCACATGACGATGGCTCGGAACGCATCTTCGAGGTCCGTCGCCACTTTCAATCTGCCACATCAAAGATTGCCAGCGATTACTTTCTGGGCATCGGACTCAGAATGGCAGATATGGAGCAGGTTTATCACGAGGATCGCCGGCACAGGATCATGATGGCTGCGATCCTCGTTCTATTGGGTACAGCTACCGTTTTCTTCATACTCGTTGTGCAAAATTCCTACTTAGTTCAGCGCACGCTGGATCGCATGACAAGCTACACTCAATACGTCGTTGAAAGCATGGCAAACGGTTTGATCTCACTGGATGCGAATGGTGTGGTCACCACCATCAATCCGGCGGCAGCGGAACTTACTGGTATCCCAAAAGCGAAGGCACGGGGTCTTTCTTTCGATTCCCTCTTATCTGAATATGCGGATGAAATCAGGAGCGTACTCTGGGATGATAATACTATATTAAACAGAGAGATAGAATATGAGCGCCCTGATGGCTCGCGCATCCCCATGAGTCTGAGTGCGACACAGGTTAAGGATAGTAGTGGCGCCAGACTGGGGGCTGTTGTTCTGTTGAATGACCTACGTGAGATCAGGGAGCTAAATGAACGTGCCAGAAGAGTGGAGCATCTTGCCTCGATTGGTCGCATGGCAGCAACGGTGGCTCATGAAATTCGTAACCCTTTGAGTGCAATCCGTGGACTGGCCCAATACTTCGCTACGAATGCTCAGGATAGTGATCCAGAGGAGCGATCCTACGCAGAGACTATAGTATCGGAATCAGACCGCCTGAATACGGTAGTTTCCGAGCTTCTGGATTATGCGCGCCCATTGGAACTGCACCTGGAGGAGACCCATATTGAGGCTCTGTTTGATGATACCATCAGGGCGATAGTGCTGGAGACAGAGGAAAAGGGCATTGAAATCGAGCAGAATATAGAGCCTGATATACCCGCTATACAGCTTGATCGGGATCGGCTGCTCCAGATATTGCTCAATCTAACGCAAAACAGTATAGCTGCTATGCCTGATGGTGGAAAACTGGTCTTGCGAGCAGAATGGCTTACGAAATCACAGAGTATTCAGCTTACTATAGAGGATACAGGCGCAGGAATTTCGGAACAGGACATCCCACGATTATTCGAGCCTTTCTTTACAACGCGAACACATGGCACAGGTTTGGGACTCGCCATCGTGCACAAAATCATAGACGCTTATAATGGCAAAATCGAGGTGCATAGCAAGGAAGGAAAGGGAACGAAGGTAATATTAACCATTACACCAGGCGCTCGAATGAGTAAGGTGACAAAATTATGAGCATTAAGATTCTCATTGCAGAGGATGAACCGGGACTCCGGCTTGCACTGCGCGCAAATCTCAAGGCGCACTATGATGTATATGAAGCTGAGGATGGCGTGCAGGCAGTGGAAGCCGTGCGCCAGCAGTTTTTCGATATTGTGCTGATGGACATCCGTATGCCTGGGCTAGATGGCCTGGACGCCCTGGCACAGATTAAGAAGATCAGCCCCGGGATTCTGATTTTTATGATGACTGCCTATCAATCGGTAGAAACTGCACGCACCGCGCTTCAGAGAGGAGCCAGTGATTATATCGTTAAGCCGGTGGACATGGAGGAACTCAAAGCAAATATAGACCGACTGCTGGAATACCGTAGTATGCAACGTGAGAACATCCTGCTCAAGGAGCGTCTGGGTGAGCAGTTTGCTGAATCGAGTATTATCGCACGTAGCGCAGAGATGCGAGAGATACTGGATAGTATTGCGCTCATCGCTCCCACAGATGCTACTGTGCTCATTCTGGGGGAGAGCGGCACCGGCAAGGAACTGGTGGCGAATCTGATCCACGAGCGGAGTTTGCGCGCCAGTCAGCCACTTGTGAAGCTCAACTGCGCGGCGCTAACAGAGACACTTCTGGAGAGTGAATTATTTGGGCATGAACGCGGCGCCTTTACAGGCGCGATTGCGCGCAAGGAGGGACGGTTCGAGTTAGCCGATGGCGGCTCGCTATTTCTTGATGAGATCATGGAAATGAGTTCCGTGACCCAGGCCAAGCTGCTGCGCGTCTTGCAGGAACAGGAGTTTGAGCGAGTTGGCGGCACACAGACTATTCATGTGGATGTGCGAATCATAGCAGCTACTAATAAGAATTTGGGCGAGGAAGTAGAGGCAGGCCATTTCCGTGAGGACCTATACTACCGGCTGAACGTGGTTCCGATCCAACTGCCACCTCTGCGCGAGCGGCGAGAGGATATTCCTGTGCTCGCAGAGCATTTCCTCAAACATTATGCGGCAAAGAACCACCGCGCCGTGCGTCAGATCCTTCCAGAAGCTCTGGATCTACTTATGCGATATAACTGGCCGGGAAATATCCGTGAATTGGAAAACGCTATTGAGCGCGGCGTGATTATAGCACAGGGGGAACTCCTGACCCCAGACGAGCTACCAATAGCTTTAAGACAGAATACTCAATCCACTCATGACACAGCCAACACAGGCTCTCTCAAAGATATGGAACGAGAGCATATATCCAGGACCCTTGCTCAAGTGGCCAGCAATCGTACACAAGCAGCGAAAATACTGGGAATCACTCGTAAAACACTGCAAAATAAGATCAAAGAGTATGGCCTGAATACATAATACCAAAGATGGGTAAAACCTGGTAGCCACAAGGGTTTCAAGGCATATTTCATGTATCCCCCTGTTTTTTGCGGGTTATGTGGTATTTCCCTTGACATTATCACCATAATGTTTTACCATTAAATAACACGCGATAACACGCCAAACTTGATATAGCCAGCTTTTGAGGCCGTTTTGGGCAGTAGGGTAATACAGTTCTGAATCCCCTTAATCGCTGCAATTGGTATTTAACCCTGGAGGTCACAAATGATTAGAAATACGGTTGGAATAGTGATGATGGCCACTCTGATTTGCAGTATGAGTCTGGCGATCACGATTGACGGAGATTTCGGCGATTGGGCAGGAGTCACCACGAAGGTTGAGGACGCTCAGGACATGGCGGACTCAAGTGGTGACGTGAAGATGATTCAAGCCGCTTACGGAGACGACAACCTTTATTTGCGTATGGTTGTTTATGGCGTAATTGCCCCGTCAGTAGCTGAAACGCCGGCCGGAATGGAAAATAGGTATTACTATCACTGGATTCTCGATACCGATGATAAAGTCGGTACCGGGTTTGATAATTCAGTGTATGAGGGGAATCCAACCGATGTTACCCCCATCGGCGTCGATGTGATCGCTATGGTCGGATGGCGAGATGGTAACCCCGGCGGCGTTGAGGTTTATGATGCGCTAACTGAAGCCATACTAATGGAAAACTTCGAGTATGCAATCAGTGGCGATTCTATGGAGGCTATGGTTCCCATGGGTGTCATAGACGTCAGCGAGGGCGATACCATTGGCATCTCTGCCTTTCAGGAAGGCGCATCCAACGATTGGCAGGTCGATTGGCTTGAGCCAATGACTTTTTCATTTGTTCCAATGGCTGTCAAGCCCGAAGGCAAACTTGCCTCAACATGGGCGAACCTCAAAGTTCGATAAGCCGGAATGAATTGTAAAGGGTAAGTATTTACTGATGAAGTCAGTAAATACTTACCTACTTCTACAAAAAACGGAAAGTCTATAACTACCCCCGCCAAATATCATCGCCCATTTCTTATAACAATACCACCGTTTGACGTTTTGAGATCTATGTTCCCTTGTCCATTCCCAATTCTCCCCCTGAATTCTGTCTTTTCCATCATGACTACAGTAACAGGGAGGTTCTTTATCTCTACTCTACCGTTGGATGTTGATGCTTCCATCGTCGCGGAGGTCGTATCGGGAATGGAGAGAATTATAGCTCCGTTGGACGTCTTGAGTATACATTCCCCTTGTCTGGGAAGCACAATGTCTGCATCTATTGCACCATTGGACGTCCTACCATTGAGTTCTCCATAGTGGTTATCTACGGTTATCATCCCATTTGATGTCCTGAGTCGTGCATATCCCTCAGTATCCTGTATTTTGATGGCTCCATTGGACGTAGAGAAGTCCAGGTCGCTTTTAGCTCCTAAAGCTATTATAGCGCCGTTGGATGACTCCAATTCCAGAACAAGAGAAGCGGGAAGACTGAGATATACACTGCACCCATAATTTATTCCGTTTTTATATTTTGGGAACTCTACATCTATGGTCAGCACTCCTGAAGCAGTATTTCTGCTAGTGTGGATCTTTATATCATCCACGTTATCCTCTGCATCCTCCGTGTCATGCCCGGTTGCCCTCTTCTCAAATGTAACATGGATTGAGTTATCATCCCATGCACTGGTTTCTATAGTGCCATTCTGGGTCTTCACTGCCACCTCCTGTATCTGTGAAGAAGAAAAATCCTTTGACACTGTTTCCTTCGCTCGGACATTGTTGTCCCAGGGCCCGGTTATCTCACATGCATAAAGAAGGAATGGAAGCAGGATGATTACCAGATACTTACTCATGATCGTCTCCTTTCGCGGCAGCTCTGAACTACCATAAACTATAAATATATAACGAATGCTGTTTTCATTACATACCATTGGCAAATTTCATGCCAGCGTATTTCCATGAGTTGTATACTGCCCTGTGATGGCATCTGGCGCACAATACAGCGGAAAAGCGAACTCTTGAGGTAAACCTCGGAATGCCGGATATGCGGCGAAAAGTCTGACTCTTGACACACCCACTGTTGTAAATTGACACAATATCATGGTTATATCCTTAATTCGGATTTGACTGGCTCTGCAATTGTGTTATAATGTATTGCAGGCGGGCCGCATCTCGTAAATGTAGTCTGGAGGAGTTAATCAAAAAGAGCTTTGAGCAAATGGAAATATCTGAGACTGCCCATGACTCATTCTTAGGAATGTTTGCCGATGAGCCTGAGTTGATAGACCAGATGATGGCATCTATCATGATGGCGCGCGAAACACATCCACTGAGGGTGAAGTTGTAAAGGACATAGAGCAGAACATTGTTACCAAAGCGGTTGCCTATCGCGCCGCTTCTAATGGGCATGGAAAACTGCCCAAGGAATTGATAGTATGATATTAGCGGAAACCTATAAATCGGAGAGCGGACAAGAATTTTTGATTTATGTTTGTGAAGATCTGGAACCGAGAACAGGTGATCATGAAAGTCTACGTTTTAAGATTAACTTCTCTTCGGTCACGGCAAATACTTGGTCCTGTATCGTCAGAATATCAGGAACGCTACAAGCAATATGGGGATTAGGAATAAATAGCGATCCTAGTGTGCTATACGGAATGATAAAAGAACTGGGTATCTTGCTGGTAAAGCAAGCTATTGAAAAAGTGCAACCTTTCGAAAAATTCATGTTCTCGAGTGACGTAATCAAAAGGAGTCCTTACGAGGAAGTAAAGAGCAAGCTGTCAGAGGAATTGGAGAAGCTACGAAGAAGAGAGCCGTTGGTAAAAGAGGATCGGGCGGGGAGTCTCAATGATATTGCTGAACGTAATAGAAAACTCTCATTAAAACTTCTCCAAATCCATTATGAGTTATCGGGCGGCAACAGTATGAATCTGGTAATGCGTCGGGACGTGGCGGAGGAATTAGGGTACGATGCAAATAGCGATGTTTTGCTTGGAGTTTATGTGTTCCTAGAAGACGAAGGATTTTTGCAGCGAAAGACGAATATTCAGGATTGCATAACCTCACGAGGAATCAAAGAAGTACAGAATAGCTTCCCAAGCGTTTATCCTTCTCCATTGAAGGTTTCGATTGATGAAATCGACTCTTTCAATAAAGCTAAGAATGTATCTATCAATGAGATAGAAGACTTGGTTCCTCTTACCTCCTCGGAGGACTGTATCCAAAGATGGTTCGAGGAGATCATTGGGGAACCTATACATAAGAAAGACTGGGGTGGAGAAACGTGTGACCTGTTTACATCCTTATTGATAGACGGAATAAGGAAAACTGCTGCATTCCTTCTGAAGGGACCGGGGGTTCGGTCACCAGAACTGCAGATTTCTAACTGCGGAAAGAACGGAGACCAAATTCAACGTTTGTTTAAGTGCCCGGCTGAAGTCTTTGTGATCCAGTTTATTGGTGCAATATCAGAGGCCGTAATTGAAGAAGCAGAAAGCAAGACTTTGCTTATCAGGAATAGCAAAAAAGATGTTCAATTCTGCATTATTGATGGTTACGATTCTGCGAGAGTCTTGCGGGCATACGAGAAAATATAAGGTTCGCCGCTGGTATTTAGGCTGGCGGAGCGGGTTTACGTATCGCTGTTGAGGCTAAATCGAACGGGGCGGATGTGCCGAATGCTCCGAAAAAGTCACTGGAAGGCATATCGAAGAAAATGAGAACACTTGGTCAGAAGCCGACGCTTGCTGAGATGCTGGCATACTACGACCGTGCGGATGTGCGGTCGTTCATATATCAGTCATGTTTGAGGCGGAAAATATCCATGCTCTTCGCGGCGGAGCCGCGGTGGGCGGAGACTTTGCGGGATAATTTCCTGAGACTCGAAAGCCCGGAGCATCTGCGAGAGAGCATTGGCGCGGGAAGTTCTGGGAGATGAAAATGCTAAAGAATAGTGAGATTGGCGCATGAATTTGCGAATAGCTGCGGGACGGCTTCTGGCTCGTTATTTGGGGCCTTCTATAATCCGTTTGGGTCAGTTTATCCAGTCACTGGCTGTTGTGGTGATGAAGCCTGATGACCTGCTGGAATTCAATCGGCGGCTCTATACCGAACATGGAGTTCTGAAGCGCTGGGGGCATGACATAGTAAATAACGGCCTGTCTGTTGATGAGACGGCGCTTTTGAGCAAGCTCCCTGTAAGGGAAGGGAAACTTCTTCTCCTGGGCGTGGGCGGTGGTAGGGAGGCTATTCCGCTCACGCAGCTTGGATTTGCGGTGACGGGAGTGGATTTCATCCCGGAAATGGTTGAAAAAGCCAGAGAAAATGCAGCCCGGCAAGGATTGCGAATTGAGGGACTGATTCAGGATTTATCAAAGCTCGAAGTGCCATTTGAGTCCTATGACATTATCTGGTTTTCTATCTTCATGTATTCTTTCATTCCTACCCGAAAGAGACGTGTGCGGATGCTGAAAAAAGTCCGTATGGCGCTCAGGCCTGACGGCTATTGTGTATGCCAATTCTACCTGGGAACAAAGAATATGCCCTCTCGCAAATGGGAATTTATCAGAAAATTCTTCGCCTTTATCACTCTGTGTAACTCGCACTATGAGAAGGGCGACATGATCTTTAATGGGAGTTTCGCTCACTCTTTTTCGTCGGAGGATGAACTCAGGTCAGAACTTGAGGAAGGTGGTTTTGAAATAGTGCATATACATACCTCCAGTAGGACTGCTAATGGAGGCGCAATTATGAGAAAGAATGTCTGAATGGTTTAGTCGGTAAGTAACGATAGCTTTGTAGGGGCAGGTTTTATCATGCTGATATACTGAAATTTGGTGAAGCAATCTCAATAACGAGTATAGCTTTCATCAACTTGATAACCCCCAAACCTGCCCTTTATGGAAAGCAAATAAGCTGCGTTTTTAAGAAGGGCAGGTTTGGAGTTTCCTGATTGCACTACTGATTACTGCTTGTCGCCGGGCTGATGGTTCTGTAAACGCCGTATTGCCAGATAAAACCTGCCCCTACACCTCTCCTTTCATTATTGCATTTCCAAAGATTTGATAATATCGTCGAGCTTTATCCCGGATTTGAATGTCAGATAGAGTTCGTTCGGGAGACCTGATTTATACAAAGCTCTGATAGCCCTGTCTACGTCATATTCAACCCGCTTTATCTGTGCCGTAACATCTTCGGATTCCACTGTCAGAAGAGCATATCCTGCCCTGGGGTCTCCATCCCCGGGTCGTCCGACGCTCCCTGTGTTTACGAAGATTTTCCCCGCTATTTCTTTGACAAATGGGATGTGAGTGTGACCAAAGACGATCACATCCTCCTCTACCGCCGCCGCAGCTTTCTCAAATTCGGAATCCGGTGTATCTGGTCGAAGCTGCGATATTTCGGGGCGGATTTTGGAATGAACCATCAATAAATCATGAGAATTAACGGACACGGATTCGCTCTCCTGTAGGGATTTCAGATACCTGCGGCTGTCGGCAGTGAGCGTATTATCCGTCCATTCGCAGCATCTGAGTTTCAGCGGGTGCATTTTTGCCCGAAATGCCTCGTTCTTACATAGAGATTCGCAAACTTCCCGGTCGCGGTTGCCCTGTATAGATAGAACTCCCCGTTCCTGTAACAGACTGATAACTTCGTTCGGGAAAGGGCCATAGTTCACCAGATCCCCGGCGTCGAATATTCTGTCCACACCATAAGCGTCCAGTTCAGCCAGGACAACTTCCAGAGCTGGCAGATTGGCATGTGTATCACTTATCAGACCAAAACGCATTCAGAAACTCTACCGCCTCTTCAGGTGTTTCTACCATATTCAGAACCTCTATATCGCGATCTCTTACCATCAAGTTTTTCGATATGTCATCAATAACTTTTTGCCACGTATCACCCATGAGTATTACAGGCTTTTGCGATTCCCCAACGTCGGCCAAAGACCACACAAGCGCCATCTCACCCAATGTCCCTATTCCGCCTCTTAACACAATAAAGGCATCGGCGACGGATGTCAGTATCAACAGCCTCTGGACGTAGCTTTCCGCGTGGCTCTCTATATCTATCCACGGGTTGGGAGATGCGCCTTTGAACACTTCTGTTGTTATGCCTACAGTCCTTCCACCGGCTTCCTTTGCCCCCATAGCCGAAGCCTCCATGCTGCCTCTATACCCGCCGTTGCACACAACGAACCCGGCTTCAGCCAGCAATTTGCCAAGTTGGTATGCTTCCTTGTACGATTTACCATTCTTTTTTACACGAGAACTACCAAAAACGGTGACAATTTTCTCCGCTTTCATCGGGCCTCCTGACTGCGCTTTTCGCGCTCCTTAAATTTTATACGCCATGCAAAAAGAGAATACCAGATTTAGCATGTCTGGTCAAGGTATTTATGCGCAACGGCGATTATCGGCTTGACGTTACCCAGAAATTGCGGTATCTTAGCATGAGTATACCGAAGTATCAGATTTCTGATACTCATTATCAGATTTCCGACTTGTGGATGTAGATGAAAATAAGAAAAGTGAGGAAGTGAAGAGTAACGAGTGATGAGTTCTTGCTACTCTTCACTCTTCATTCGCGATAATTCGCGGAATTAGCGGATAAATTCTGTAAAAATCTGTGGCTAAATAGAACAGAGTAGAGCTTTTAACGTTGGCATATTCTTTGCTTATAGAATAGGGTGACTCTGTATACTCAATCAACAATAGAGGAATTTGCCAGCAACCTTTAGAGGAGGAAAGTACCTTGGAAAAGCGTAAAAAGTATGTGGTGTATACTGCACTGATAGCCCTGGCTCTTGTTGCCCTGTCAGCATGTGAGAGAGAAACTGTGATCATGCCTGATTCAGAGGACAATCGGATTTATGTTACCGGGATGGCTACCGTCACGACTTCCCCCGATATTGCCATGGCTCAGATCGGGGTACAGACATTCAACAGAGAAGTCGAGCCAGCGGTCGATGAGAATAATAGGAAGACTGATGCCGTGATAGCGGCTCTGCGCGCTCAAGGAGTTGCGGATAAAGATATCAGAACCACTTCCTTCAACATCTATCCCCAGAGAGATTACCAGGGAAACACTTATGAGATAGTCGGTTATCAGGTGAATAACACAGTCTCAGCGACTTTACGCGACCTGGATTCTGTGGGGAAAACACTGCAATTAACGATTGAGGCCGGCGCGAACAACATCTCAGGCATATCCTTCACCCTGGACGATCCTGAGCCGTTCAGAGATGAGGCTCGAACAAAGGCTGTCGAGGATGCTCGCCGGCGCGCCGAAGGCATGGCGGAAGCTGCCGGTATTGAACTCGGAAAAGTAATCAGTATTTCCGAGTCATCTTACTCAGGGTATGTTGTGGCGCGTGGGGAGTCTTACGATGTGGCAATGGCTAAAGAAGTTCCCATCGAACCGGGAGAACTGGAATTGACAGTGCAGGTTTCGATGGTCTTCGCCATCAATGAGTAATACTATTTTAGCAATTTAAGGTCGCATGATAGATCCTGATAGCCGGGGTTGGATGAACATTGAAAATTTAGTCGGGTAGTAAAGGTTCGTACTAAAGAAGGCATCTCAATCGCTGTCATTCTGAGCGAAGCGAAGAATCTCTCATACGAAGTAACGCCCGCGGGAGAGATTCTTCGCTTCGCTCAGAATGACAAAAATGTTACCCGATTAATTATTCCAACTTCATGAAAACCCCGGCTATCAGGTTGACTCTTGACTCAACCATTGACAATATCAGAGACGTCCAACACATACATCTGACGATGGCCTTCGTGTGCGGAGTCGATGCAGACTTTCTGCCCATCGCGGCTCCATCGCGGATGCAAATCGCACCTGATCTCACCATCCAACTCCTTCGGCGAGAAGAAGCGGCCAATATCCACACGGTAACTATCACCGGGGCGATAGAGTATCAGCGTCCTCATGCGCTCCCGATCAGGATAGGAGTCCGTCAAAATCCAGCGACCGTCCGGCGAATATGAGCAGTGTCCATCAGTGGTCAGAATACCATCCCCAATGAGTTCCACTTTATCCGACTGGTCGTCGAAGAGGAAATAACGGTTGCCGATGTCGCGCTGAGTCGCCCACGCGAGAATCTGTTTCGGATTCCGCCAGTCGAAGTGCGATGTCATACCGTGATCCGCCAAGCAGCAGATGTCTGAGCCGTCTGGCGCAGCAGTGAACATCCGCGTCCACCAACCGCGTCCCTCTTTGCGAAGCCAGCGGTGCAGGAATATGAAACGCGTGTCGTCATGATTGAATTGGAGGTGGTTGAACCAGTGTTTGACGCCCTCCATCGTTGAGTCATGGCGGATTTCCACGATTTGGGCCAGCGAGATGATAAGTTTATATTCCCCTGTGGTCAGATCGACCCAATAGATGCCGTCGTAATCAGGATGCAGTTCATCATCACCCGGAAGCGGGAGGCCGACGTAGCCGTATCCCGGACGCATCTGGTGTACGCGCGAAAAATTGACGCTGACAGCGGATTTGCCATCGCGGCTGACAGCGTAAATCGGAAAGGGAAGCGTTCGACTTTCTCCCGAATGGACATCCCTGATCACGGATATAAAACGATCTCCCTCACGGTCGTTGTGGATGATCAGCCGGTCAGGAGCGCTGGCCAGCCATTGCAGCATAGTGCCCTGCTGCCAGTACCACGCCCGCGTCTCAGCGATGGGACACCATCGATTGTTATCAGCCAGATCGATCAGTCCGACGGTAGCTGTATCGTCAGGCGTCGGCGGCCGATCTATGAAGTTAGTCTCCAATCCCAGCATGTACCGACCAGTGGCATCCCAGGGAAACTTGTCGTAGTAGCCAAAAAAGTGATGATTCGGGTCTGCCGTTACAGGCACAGCAGTGGGGTAATCGGACATATATTATCCCTCCAGTTATTTTGATCACCCCCATCCTAACCTTCCCCCGTCAAGGTGGAAGGAACTAGCGGTTGCCCCGAACATCGCCCTCTTAATGATGAAAGTGTAATCCTGTCAAGCCCGGAATCCCTTCCCCCTTGACGGGGGAAGGTTAGGATGGGGGTGATCCGGATGGTATTATTTTCTCCTCAAAACCATCAATTGATCCACGAATGGCTGCGGTATCAAGCCACCCGCTGTGATAGGGACATCCCAGGTGACTACTCCACCTTTAGCGTTTACATCCCCTGTATATCTGCTAACAAACTCGTCTGCGAATCTGGGTTCTCCATCGCCCCATCGGGCGCTGAGATAGCTCAGGATGTGGTATTGAATGCCGTCGAGCCATCTACCGGGGCAGTCCGGGAGAGTTTCGGATATTTCGCCGGCTGTATAGTCTTCGTGTTCCGTCATTGAAATTACAGGCACTTTGACGCCCGGATTGAAGGCGATGATACTGTCAGGATTTCCAGCCTTCAAGGCAGCCGCAAAGCTCTCGAAGTTTGGCGGATCTGGATGTCGATACATTTCATCGGCAAAGTAACAGCCGTCGATCCACCAGCCGCTAACTTTTTTGCCCCAGCGAAGTGACCATTCCCCGATCACGGCTTCCCATTTCTTCTGAAATTCCGCAAGCCGCTCGCCTGTTCGCTGGGCATTCCATGACGGCCAGTCGCCCCGAAAGCCCCATTTCCATCCAAGTTTTTCCATGGCCACCGGATCTGCCGCCGGAGCGCCACTGGGCAAATAAACCATGAGTTTTATGCCATCAGGAGACAGCGCGTCGTGAAGATCGCTTATCAGATCACGTCTGGAGCATTTGCTGGGCTGTATGCCCACAAACGAATCGTATGTCGCATTCGGGGAGCAATAGTGACCGGAGTTCTGACCGATGGTAATGAAATAATACGCTGTCCCGATTGACACCAACTGCTGAGTCAGGCCTGCCACGTCAAATCTATCAACGCGGCTGTTCCAGTCTTCTGCCGTGGTTTCTCTTTCTGTGAGATAATGTGTGAAAACACCCCATCTGGCGTCCTTAAACCATTCCGTATTTGATCGCATAGATAGAACCCCCGATAACTGATACGACTTTTTCACTTATGCAATGGGTAGAGTTGTAGATTCTCTCATGAAAGTCAAGGAAAAAATCATTGAGCAACCTGAAAACGCGTAGTGTCAAAACGAGTAGTGTCAAAAGGTGTATTAGTCCTGAATACAGCCCAGCTCCAGACCAGAATCTTGCGAGCCGAAGCTACCAGCGCGACTTTCTTTGGTTTACCGCGTCCCACCAGGCGTTTGTAGAAGATACGCAATGGATTATTCCCCTTAATGCCACCAAGAGCGCTCATATACAGGCGGCTCCTGAATTTACGATTACCTTGCCGAGAGATACTTGCTCTCCTGCGAATACTGGTTCCACTTTCATGGGGCTGGGGATCCAGACCTACATATGCCACAAGACTTCTGGCGTCACCTTCACCATCAGTCAGCGCTTCCCATCGGTGCATTATCACCAGGATGTAAAGCACATTCTTCTCACCCACTCCAGATATAGTCAGCAGGAGTTTCCGCTGTTGCTGAAGGTGTGGATGAGCTTTCAGATGTTCCCCGATAGCCTTATTTATATCAGCATAAGTATACATGATCTCATGACTTTTTTAAACTAGCACCAAAGGATAGTATGCGAGAGTATCGCTTTCAGCGTTAAGTTTTACCACATATTCTCTACTTCATCAAGGCTTTTCCAACATTATAGACTATATTTTCATATGACCCCATGAGGTATAATAACAAGTATTCACCTACGGTTGCGTTGATTCAACCAAACTCATGGAGGTTATTATGAGCGAACAAAACAAAAGAGCCTACGGTGTTAAGCGTCTGGAATCAAAGACAGCCAGAGCTGCCATCATCCAGAAGATAGCCACTGACTTTAACCTGATGCCCATCATCGCTGAAGCATACTACAGGCAGATCAGCACTTACTTTCATCAACACGCCAATATCCAGTTGACTTCTGGGCAGATCTGCTACGAAGCTGTGGCGGCGGATGAACCTGCTAGCAGACACATCGAACCGACATGAGCTTCACAGCCCGCTGGATTTTGAGTGCAGCATAGCTGGTTTTGAAATTGTTTGAAGGAATTTGAAAGAGTTTGGAATTTTCTGGGTTCACGTCCTCTAGCTTTTTGAAATCTTTTGGCATTTTTTGATATAGTTTTGAATCTTTTGGGATTCTTCGCGCCACGTGAGCGCCACGTGGAAAACTCCAGACGTGCAAAATGATCCATTTCTGATTACATTATGCCCCGCAATACACCCCGCCGTTAGCTATCGCATTCCATTGATTTAGTCTACCTAATTTACCGAGATGATTTAGAAAAACGGACCATGCATATGTCAGTAAATAACATTTTTCGCTTTACGCAAAGATCAACAGGAGGTATACTTTGCACATAGCGTAACGAGGGTTGTTCACAGAACAGCCCAAACCTGGATTGCCTTCGTTGTATACAAACAGCATATCAGGTCCTTTTAGAGGAATAGGCGGCTTCTTTTATTTGGTTACACATCCCCTGCGGGCAACTTCCCACCCCAACGGCTATGGGTCATATGCCATGGCAGGGGACATATTAGAATGGCGCACTGACTGGTACTATAAGAATTATTATGAAAATCACCCTATAGAAATCCACCAGGCAAGGAACGATGAAAAAAGGAATACTTCGCCAAAGGAAGCTTTATCTACCCGCAATCACTGTCATTGCGTTAGCTCTCACGCTTACTGTCATCGTCGCCGTTTCATCGTATAGGAACCTTCGCAGAGAGCAGCAGCGGCTTAAGGAGGATCTATTGCGCAATGGTACCATTGTACTTCACGCGTTTGAGGGAAGGGCGCGCTCTGAGATACTACTGGCGTTGTTAACTGGAAACCAATGGAAGATATATCTCCAGAGATTGGTGGAGGATATAGCAAACGAACCAGGCATCGGATATGTTATTATTGCTGATGTAGGCGGCGAGGTGATCGTGCATACTCAGCCTCAGAGAATAGGCGGCAGTGTCGATCCTGATTCCGCAATCCGCGGCAAAGTGATTGAGGGAGTTCCTCATAGGGAGAGAATATTTGAGCTCGCTATGCCCTTCAGACCATTCAGGGATGATCTATACAACGAAATGCCGCCCGGCCATAGGAGGCTGATAGACGAGAGTTCCATAAGAAATGTTCTCGATAGTCATTGGGCTATAATAGGTCTGAATATGCAGCAGTCTGAGAAAGCCCGTGCCGAAGACCTGAGCCACACCATAATGATGGGCGCAATGCTTCTGATTATCGGTTCTGCTTCGTTGTATTTCATCGTCGTTGCTCAAAACTACTACCTGGTGAACCGCACCCTGAGCACAATGAGAACCTACACTCAAAATGTGGTGGAGAGCATGACAAACGGCCTGATCTCTGTGGATGAGTTGAGTGCAATCACCACAATTAACCAGATGGCATCCCAGATCATCGGGATTGACGAGTCGAGGGCAGAGGGGCAGCATATTTCTGACGTGCTCAAGAGCGATGATTCCAGTATACAAAAACTGTTAACCAATAACGAGCCGATCTTCGAGCAAGAGGTTATATGCCAGTGCAGCGAAGGGCTTATACCGCTGAGCGTCAGCAGCTCCCAACTCAAAGATGAGACGGGGAAGGTTATAGGCGCAGTGATCATCATCAGGGATATGCGGGAAATAAAGGAACTTCAGGAGAAGGTGCGGCGTGCGGAGAGATTGGCTTCTCTCGGCAGGCTGGCTGCAGGTATTGCGCACGAGATTAGGAATCCCCTTAGTTCCATTAGAGGATTTGCGCACTATTTCCAGGGGAAGTTTGATCCAGAGACAAAGGACGTAAAGTACGCTAAAGCCATGATAGGTGAGATCGACAGGCTGAACAGAATAATAGAGGCATTACTGGATTTTGCCCGTCCTGCGGAACCGGAACTTCAGCCGTGTTCCATTGAGGATGTGCTGAATCATGTTTTGCAGCTAGTCCAAACCGATGTTAACGCGAAAGAGGTGAAAGTCGTCACAGATATTGAGGGCGATGTGCCCAATGTGATGCTGGATAGGGATCAGATGATTCAGGCCTTGTTAAACATCCTGCTAAATGCTGTCAATGCTGTGGATAAGGGTGGGGAGATCAGCATATCCATTTATACGGAGATGGATACACTACAGATCGCCATTTCCGATACAGGTTCAGGTATCCCGCCGGAGGATCTTCCCAGGGTTTTTGATCCTTTTTTTACCACAAGAAAGGATGGGACAGGGTTAGGGCTGGCAATAGTGCACAGGATAATTGAGAATCACGACGGTGAAATAGGGGTGGAGAGTAAATCAGGAGAGGGAACGACATTCACGATACACCTCCCTTTCCAGAAGGAAGGGAAGAGACATGTCTAGTCCAAAGAGAATTCTTGTTGTAGATGATGATGAGACTCATCGGCTAATGCTTCAGGCTACGCTTGAGTCTGAAGGATACGCGGTTTATGAGGCTGACGATGGTCTGACTGCAGTGGAGGCAGTTAAAAAGGAATTTTATGATCTGATACTTATGGACATTAGAATGGCACACATGGGCGGCATAGATGCCTTGAGGGAGATAAAGAGGATCAGTCCGGGTATCCCTATACTCATAATGACCGCATTTGCATCAATAGAGACTGCTGTTGAGGCAATACGGTTCGGAGCGTACGACTACATCACCAAGCCGCTGGATACAGAAAAGCTGAAAAGAAGCATAGCATCAGAACTGGAACACTCCGATCTCAGGCAGGAAGTGGCTATCCTGAAAGAGCGTATCGGTGATAAATTTGACCTGTCCAATATCATCGGAAAAAGCAGAAGGATGCGGGAAATGTTCGAAATATTGGCCATGGCTGCACCATCAGATGCTGCGGTTCTAATCCAGGGGGAGAGCGGCACAGGCAAGGAACTGATAGCCAATGCGATACACCAGAACAGCCCCAGAGCCGGTAATCCTCTTATCAAAGTAAACTGTGCAGCTTTGCCTGAATCTCTGCTGGAGAGCGAATTGTTTGGTCACGAGCGCGGGGCGTTCACCGGAGCAGTGAGTATGCGGAAAGGACGCTTTGAGCTGGCAGATGGCGGGTCCATTTTCCTGGACGAAATAAGTGAAATGGCTCCTACGATGCAGGCTAAGCTATTGCGAGTAACTCAGGAGCATGAGTTCGAGCGCGTAGGCGGCATGAAGACGATAAAGGCGGACATACGCATTATTTCGGCTACAAATAAGGATCTGGAGCAGGAGATCAAGGAAGGCAGGTTCAGGGAGGATCTATTCTACCGTCTGAACGTTATATCTGTTCCTTTGCCTCCACTTCGCGAGCGGAAGGAAGATATTCCACTTCTGGCAGAGCACTTCCTGTCAATCTATTCAGAGAAAAACCGTCGCCTCATGAAGGGGTTTCAGCCAAGAGCACTGGATCTCCTCATGCGCTACGACTGGCCTGGAAACATCCGTGAACTTGAGAACACTATTGAGAGAAGCGTAATAATGACGCGTGGAGATAACATATCCCCCACTGATCTACCCATGAATATTCAGGCGATGGGTGGCGAGTTGGAGGACGATAACACAGGTGTAACGCCGGGATGGTCATTAAAGGAAGTGGAAAGGGATCTCATCATCAAAACGCTGGAGCAGACAGATGGAAACAAGACAAAGGCTGCTGAAATACTGAGTATCAATCGCAAAACTTTACAGAATAAGATAAAAGAATACGAAATAGAGTAGGAATATCGGCGGCAAGATATTCATACCTTTCTAACCTGCCCGAAGACACAAAATAGACGCCCTGTTCTATAGAGACAGAAACCCCGCCCAACCTATCTTTGGGATTCCGGGTAAATTTTCCCCAAAAAGGTACATTGGAGCATTTATTACCGGCCAATTTTTACCCACTCGGAATATCCCATTCGACTGGTTGGGCTAAGATATCAGGTTAGTGTAAGTCTCATAGTGTCTTATGAAAGCCCATTATTACTATGTGTTACGGATATTCAGGCAGGGGTTGGCACGCTTTATGCTCATATACCTCTTCTGTAAGATAAAGGTTCATCAAACAAACTAAACAGAAGAAAGGAGATCGAGAAAAATGAGGAAAACAGTAGTTCTGGCACTTATCATTACAGCAATTCTAGCAATTTCAGCAGCAGCCGTCTTCTCTCATCCGATGTGGCATGACGTCGATGGGCAGAAGTGGAGCAAAGAGGATCTGGTTACATTGGAAGGGACAATAGCAGACGTTGGACGACCGACAGCCGCCCTGAAAGTTGAGGACAAGGAATACATTCTCCATCTGGGGCCACTCTGGCATCAGGAGAGGGATGAGTATCCCTTTGAGAAGGATCAGGCTGTAAAGGTTACTGGCGCGGTGGAAGAGATGTATGGCAAACTACACATCTATCCATACACCGTCGAGAGCGAGGGGGAGTCCATAAAACTGGCTGACGAGGATGGTACCCATGTTTGGGCAGACTGTCACGGAGATGACTCCGGGTACGACCGGCATAGCCGCGGTCACATGCGCGATTGGAGAGGACATAACCACATGTGGTGATAGTCGTTCCGGTCATCCGAAGCAACTATGGAAAGAGCTACAGGGGGTATAACTTCCTGTAGCTCTTTTTTGTTTGCTGGCACTCTCTTTTCTTAAATGCAGGGAGAGGTTGTGTCAGCGCACATGGGTTTCAGAAGCATGGATGCATTCGAACAGGAAATAAGGAAATTGCTATAGGAGCGTCACTGTATGTCTGGGTATAATTGCCTCAGAAAGCCCTTTCATGACACCAACAACCGGGTAATTTTTGCATATCTCCAAAATCTCTTTCACGATGCTCTCTGCATAATATTTCCATAATGTCCAGTGATATAGACGATCTGGACGATCCAGTCTTCATCTGGCACTCATCTTGCTTTTTAGGAGGGTGTGGCATGGATGGAGGAATGAACAATGCATAACTCATACGATTATGGAATCTGGCGAGCGGTAATGTTCAGCGTGGCAATATTTGGCGGATTTGCATTGGGTTTTCTACGCCCCAAAGGCAAGTTTGAATGGCGCTCCATGGGAGTCTTCCTGGGGTTCATAGTGGCGCTGTTCACAGAGATGTATGGTATACCATTGACCATCTATATCCTGACCTCACTATTGGGTAGTAGCTTGGGTATCAATGATCCGTTTCGCCACGTTAGTGGACACCTGTTGGGTACGCTCCTTGGTGCGCCTACATGGGTAAAAATGGTTATATGTCAGATCGGCAGTGTGCTTATGCTCATCGGGCTGGTCATAATGGGCAAAGGGTTTAGACAGATCCATTCCGCCAAAGGCGAACTGGTGACGGAAGGCCTCTACAGCCATGTCCGACATCCACAGTATTCAGGGCTGTTCCTGATTACCATGGGAATGATGATTCAATGGCCAACTATCATCACACTGATAATGTGGCCGATTTTGATGGTGATGTATTATCGACTGGCGTTCAAAGAAGAAAGACAGATGGAAGAGATCTTCGGTAATGAATATGTTGAGTATAAACGAAGGGTGCCGGCGTTTGTGCCTGGACTCAAACGCAGAGTTCATTTACTAGCAGACCTGTAACTTCAGGTCACAATTTATAGGAGGAACAGAGCCATGTTTGACCAAACACGTGACCCGGTATGTGGTATGAAAGTCCGAGAAAGGAAAGCCGCGGCTATTGCTGAGTATGAGGGCGAGATCTATTACTTCTGCTCAGTCTCTTGCCAGCAGACCTTTCTGGAACATCCTGCGAAGTATTCAGCAGGTATAGTAGAGTCGCATGGACTAGTTGGCAGTAGCTGCTGTCACCACTAGCGATATGCGATGGGATCTGTAAACTGATGCTTTACTTATGTTGAATCAACCGAGGCAAAAGTAGAGGTGCAAAGGGGCGAGAGGATAGATAGAGGTTCCTTCCCCCTTCTGCATCTCTGCGGTGAGGGATACCGAGATGTTGGCTATCCTGGAGGAAGGTAAAATGAAGACACTGAAGAAAATAGGGATATGGTTGAAAGAGTTGAAGGAAGATATGAAAGAAGAATCGGTTTCGCAGATGAAAGGCACTTCTCCTTGTTGCTCTAAGCCGATTGAGCCGATGGCAAAGAAGGGGAACTAGCTCGGAAAGAAGATGTGCTCCATACACTATCGCAGAGACCGTGCGGAATACCATGAGGGAGTGAGAATAATGATAGCACATAATCATGCAGGAGGACATGGCAAACATGCAATATTTATGGCGCTCTGCTGCCTTATACCCATCATCGGAATATCGCTCCTCGCGGTTTCTGGTGTAGTTGGGGGTTGGGGATACTATGCGCTGATACTCCTGTGTCCGCTGGGACATTTTATCATGATGTCTCAGATGAATAGGAAAGCGGAAGTGCATCAGGAGATAGAGAAAAGAAGAAGGTGATAGGAATGAACGGAACCACAACTATAGAGAGAACAGAGAATGCTATAGAGACAACAGTCATAGGCATAACAGGGATGCACTGCGCATCATGTGTCGCTACTGTGGAGAAGACTCTGAAAAAGGTGGAAGGCGTATCCTCAGCAGTTGTCAACTTTGCGTCGGAGAAGGCATACGTGGACTTTGATCCGGAGCAGGTGGCACAGGAAGAACTGAGGGAAGCCATCGAGAAAACTGGGTATGGGACATCGGACACTGAAGCGGAAAGCGTATCTGCGCAACCAGAAGGAGAACAGGAGGTTACACTGAAGATAGGCGGCATGACCTGCGCTTCCTGTGCTCAGACCATCGAAAAAGCCCTGAAGAAGACAGAGGGAGTGCTGGTTACAGGGAACTCATAACACAACATCAGATGAACAATGCTGATATAACCATCATGACAAACGTGGTTCCAGATAACAAAGTAAGTGACTTCGGCATTGTGAGGATAGATGAGTCTGGCCGTATAATTAACTTTGCCGAAAAGCCCACAGATAAGAAAGTCATTGAAAGCTTCAGGTTGACTCCCGGAATGAAAATCCGTTTGGGGATCGATGACCCTAATCTGAACTTTCTGGCGTCTATGGGGAATTATGCCTTTTTCTGGGACAGGCTGAAAGAATTCCTGGATTCCCCTGGTGTGGACTTTGGCAAGGATATAATCCCCGCTATAAAAGAGAATAGTGGGACCATGTATGCCTATGTTTTCAACGATTACTGGCGTGACGTTGGGAAGGTTCGGGATTACTTCGACTGCAACATGGAATTTGCCTGTGAAAGGCCACCACTGGACCTGGAACGTGACGTTAAGGCTAATGTAAAGTGTCTATCCTGTGGATGTATTGTTTGCGGCGGCTCTTTTTCTGACACAATTCTGTGTTCCTGCGATGAAGTTTGCCGGGAAAGCTCCATAACACATTCTGTGTTAGGGCCTCAGGTTGTTGTTGAGGATGACTGCACATTGGATAATTGTGTCCTGTTAGGTTCTGACACGCATGGATCACCCAACGGCCAGGCGGCGAGAGGGTCTACAGCATCCGCTATAAACATAGGTGAGCATTCAAGCCTGGACCATGTCATCCTGAATAAGAACGCCCGGGTTGGGAAAGATGTCCACATTAGTCCTAACAACGGCACTCCTGAAGAGAGAGAAAAGATATTGCAGAGCATAGGCCTAAAGCCATACAGAGAGCTTCCCGATGGGACTGCTGAAGGAGATTTCTATATTGAGCCTAAGTCAGGGATTCTGGTCATCGGAAAACAAGCCGGTGCTGATCCCAAAGAACCAGTCCTACCAGATGGTCTGGTATGTTGAGGAGGAACTTGAAAATGCGGAAGAATAAACCAATAATCATTGGTGTCAGTGGAGCGATAGGGTTATTAACATTATATTTTGGGATTGTCACCCTGGCCAATTCCTTCAGCCACGCTCTGGAGCAATTCTCAGGGATGTGGTACTGGATTACTCTCCTGGTCATTGGCTTTGGAACCCAGATAGGACTATATTCTTATGCAAGATCTGGCCTGCGGGAGAAGGTAAAAGGAGCAAAGGCAGAGGTTGCGGCAACAGGCACGATCTCAACAGGCTCAATGATAGCGTGCTGTGCACACCACGTCGCGGATGTTCTACCAATACTCGGATTATCCGCGGCAGCAGTATTCCTGGTAAAATACCAAGTGTCTCTTATCCTATTGGGGATCTTCTCCAATTTGGTGGGTATCACAATGATGCTGAGTATTATTCAGAAACATAGGCTATATTCAGAAAACAGTATCCTTAGCAGAATACTTCACTACAACATGAGGACAGCGCGTAATGTGACAGGAATTCTAGCGATCATAATAGTCTCCCTTTCATTCTTCTTAAGTTCATCTGGGACAACGGATTCCGCTGTAATTACAGATGATTTAGTGAAGTCGGATGAGGTCGCAGATGTAGCTACGCTTGACTTATCGGTGGTAGCTACAGATGATCCTATGGAGACGAGTGCAGTAGTAGAGTTTGATTTGCCGGCGAAGGTAAATGATGAGAACTCTGTTTCAATAGAGGTAGAGCCTATAAACTTTAGTTTTAGCAGACCTGCGCAGTTCGACATTTCATTGACTACGCATCAAGGCTCACTCGATTTCGATCTGGCTCAAGTATCTGTGTTGGAGGATGACAAGGGTAATGTCTACCAACCTTTAAACTGGGAAGGCTCACCGCCTGGAGGGCATCATAGAAATGGGACATTGAGCTTCCCCAGACTTGAGAATAGAAGCCGATCCATTAAGCTCACAATAAGAGACGTATACAATGCTCCTGAAAGGGTGTTCAGATGGGAACTGCCATAGGTGAAGCCTCTGCAACCCTGTTTCTATCCGAGGGTCATGTCCAGACCTGCCGAACTGGACGCAGGTCAATAATCCCTGATTGAGAGGATTAAGATGGAAAAGAGAATTTTAGAGGGCGAGATTATATCCTCCGGAGTGGCAGTGGGGATACTGTGTTTCGTTGATTTCAGACCAGACCCTGGCGCTTGTAGCGAGACCATAAACCACAGGGATGTGGCTAAGGAAATATCGAGATTTGACAAAGAAGTTGATTCAGTCATCAAAGAATTGAGGGAGTCAATAGAAATCCTGAGAGAAGATTCCTTATCCGAAGAAGCCGAGATTATCCAAACACACATAGCCATTTTGGAGGACGACATCGGGTTCCGAGGGAGAGTTCATGAAAAGATAAAAGTGAATAGATTAGCGGCAGAGATCGCTCTGGAACACGTACTCCAGGAGATAACAGCGCTTTTAGAGAGTTCGGAGAATATGCTCTTTGCCCAACGTGCAGCGGACTTCAGGGATATCGAAATGCGCTTGAAGAGGAAATTGAACAGGGAAGATTCGGTCATCTTCTCCGAACTCCTGAGGGACATTGAAGAGCCTATTGTGGCAGTGAGGGAACTACTTCCTTCGTTGGTACTGGAGTCAAGATCAAAAGGAGTATGCGGATTTGTAGTGGAGCAAGGTACATCACTTTCACATGCGGCAATTCTTGCCAAATCATTTGGTTTTCCAGTGCTCAGAATAGAGGGCTTTCATAGCCTGGGTATAGGGGATAAGGAGCCGGTGCTTGTTGACGCAGTGAGGGGCATGATGTTGATCGGTCCAGATGAAGAGGACATAGATTGTGCAGCAATGCCAACACAAGAGACGCGCCCGCTGGGACACGAAACCCCGTTGCCAGCCAAATTGTGGCTAAACTTAGTTGATGAGACGCAAATTGAAGAGAATGATTTGGTAGGTATAGAGGGCATCGGTCTATATAGGACGGAGTTTCTGTTTATGCAGAGCAGAGGAGGTTTTCCTACCGAAGATGAGCAGCTTGCCGTATATTCCTCCCTTCTCAGGAAATGCAGAGATGTTCCAGTTACCATAAGGACGCTGGATATTGGCGGAGACAAGGGTCTGCCTTATTTCTCTTTCGGCCCCCAGGAGAATCCCTATCTGGGGCTTAGAGCGCATAGAATCTACCGTTTTCATCCAGAGATTTTCATCACTCAGATAAGGGCTATATTACGGGCTGGTATAGATGTGGATAACCTCAGGATCCTATATCCCATGATTGAGACGCTTGATGATCTATGCTTCGTTCAGGGTCTCTTACAGAAAGCGATACAATCTCTAGAGAGTGATGGTATGGAGTATAGAAGTGATTTTCAGGAGGGTGTCTTGATCGAGGTCCCTTCGGCTGTATGGAACGTAAGGGAGTTATTGAGCTGTGTTGACTTTGCCAGTGTAGGGACAAATGACCTGTTCCAGTATCTCTTTGCTGTAGACAGAAATAATGCCAACGTATGTGAGGTATACAGACCAGAAAGCCCGGTGGCGCTGCGAGTTCTTGAGCAAATAGTTAATACTGCCAGAGAACTGAATAAACCCGTAAGTATCTGTGGGGAGATAGCATCTGATATTTGTTTCTTGCCGGTGCTGGTTGGGCTGGGCTTTGAGAATCTAAGTATCGAACTCCAGGCTGTCCCTACAGTTAGGAGGTATCTATCATCTCTTGACGTATCTGAATGTAGAGAGTTAGCAGAGGAATGCCTTGGGGCCAAGAGAACGGACGAGGTCAAAGCTGCCTTGGACAGATTTAATTCGCTCGGCCAAAGAACCCGGCCATCTCACCTACAGAGCAGTTCGGAATTCATAGACCCTATATGCAAAATGGTTGTTAATGCAGAGGACAATAGGTGGATGGCTACTCGTGGTGGGAATGAGTTCCATTTCTGCTGCAAGCGGTGTAGAGACAGATTCATAAAAGGTGAAGGGGAAAATCTTCAGGCCATGAATTATGATCAACCTGTGCTCAAATAGTTGGATCTCCGCTCATAGACACTGGGTAAATTCTTCGCAGAAAGTCCTCTGAGATCGCCGGTAGTTGGGTGATTTTTTTACACTCACAGGATCCCGTTTCACGTGTATTTCGTATCGCTGATGCTCGTATACAGTGGCATAGTGCGCTGCCGGGTTACTATGCTTCCTTCTGGCACGTATCTTGCCTTATACTTAGCTGAGGCGCGTTATCAAGCAGCCTGGAGAAACAGATGAGAGGAGGTATCACAATGAAGGAGATTAAGGCATACATACGTGTCGAGCGCATAGATCACATTATACATGCGCTCAAAAGAGCAGGCATTGAGCACATGAGTGTAACCCATGTCCGAGCAATTGGGTCTTCGATTGATACGAGCGAAGTCAGGGTATCGATGGAATTGGGAAGTCGCTATGAGAACATGGTGAAGCTTGAGATTGTGTGCCATGCTGACCGCGCAGAGGAAATCATTTCCATCATCAAGCGGGAGGGACATACAGGCCATCCTGGGGATGGAATCATATATGTTAGTTCAGTGGAGATGGCTGTCAAAATCCGCACTGGTGAGCGTGATCGCGACGCTCTCATGTGAAGAGCGCCTTGCTTATTGAGGAGGTAATAATAATGGGAATAGCAGCGATCGCTACTGAAACGGAATCAAAGGATGAGAGGTTTGAGCAAGTGGCGCTTGCACATATGAATTCACTTTACAGATTAGCATTATCCATGTCAAGAAACGAGAACGATGCGCAGGATCTCGTTCAGGATACTTATCTCAGGGCGTATAAGTTTTTTGACAAATTCAAGGAGGGAACCAACTGCAAGGCATGGTTGTTCAGAATACTGAGGAACACGTTCATAAATACTATAAATCACGATAGAACACGACCGCAGGTGATACATCTATCGCAAATGAAAGATGAGGAGGAGAAGTTATCATCGGATGCAAATCCTGAAGATTTGGTCTTTGGAGATCTGTTCGACGATGATATGATACCCATTTCGGTTAGAAATGAGACTGTAGTGACAGACCTATGTGTCTGTCCATGTGCGCCACTACAACGCTAATGGGTATCGTTTCTAACTGAAACAGGTATAAACCTGCGTTGAGCCGAACAGGCTTGTGGTATGGAATCTTGAGTAGTGACCAGGTGTGTGTGGTCAGGATATTGGGTTCTGGTCACTGGATATTCGGAGAGATAATTCACGGGATGGGAGATATACAGATGGAAAAACAGGATGCTAACTCAACCTCAACTTTTGGCCTCTTCGCGGGAGTCTTCCTGCTGTCCGCAGCCGTACTATCTTTTGAGATACTGGCAAGCAGGATCTCCGCTATCGTTCTGGTACATAATTATGCCTTTATGGTGGTGTCCCTTGCAGTATTGGGCCTGGGATGCGGGGGTATATTTTCCTTCTATAGATGGCGAACAGGGAAACTGGGTAGGCTTCATCAGGAGTTCTCGCTCTACAGCAGTCTGTTTGCTGTTTCAGTTTCCCTCTTCATCGTTCTGGTAACGAGAGCGGGCTTCGCAGCAAGTAGGTTCCCGTATTTTCTCATTCTGTTCATTCCCTTCTTCTTTGCAGGGGTTGTATTGTCGCTTGCTTTTCGCTCCTTTGCCCACAAGAGTTTCAAACTCTACGCCGCCGATCTAATAGGCGCTGCCTTTGGTTCGATCTCAGCTATATGGATATTGAGTTTCCTGGGCGGGATAAACGGTGTTCTATTTATAGGTATTTTGGGGTCCATCGCTTCTTTCTCTTTCTTGGCGGGGCGTCGCGGACGACTCTCGTCTCTAAAGATACCTGCTCTGCTATCTTCGCTATGCGTTCTTCTGTTTCTGACAAATATACTGACTTCGTTCCTGGGAGAGGTACCGATTGGGCGATACCCTGGTAAGGATCTGCACAATATACTAAGCAATCCTCTTCTCAAAGCAGAGATAGTAGAAAGCAGATGGAGCACATTCGGCAGAACGGACTTGATGAGATATAAAGACAACGAAAATGTGATGCTTCTCTTTATTGATGGAGCCGCCGGCACAGCTATGAACAAATTCAGCGGAGATCCGGGAAATCCTGGGGAATACATAGAGCGGCTAATGGCAAATTCCTCTGGCTTCTTCCCTTTCTCATTTCTGAGGGGAGATGAGAGGGACGATATGCTCATAATTGGTCCAGGGGGTGGCACGGAGGTACTGTTTGGTCTCCTTGCTGATGTAAAGAACATCACGGGCGTAGAGGTCAACCAGGATCTTGTGGATATAGTTAAGGAATACAAAGACTATAACGGCGGTATATACTCTGACTTTGAGAACGTGGATATAGTTGTTGACGAAGGCAGGAGCTTCCTGAGAGATTCCGATCAGAAATATGACATCATAATGTCCGCTCTTCCAGTTACAAAAGGCTCAAGGAGTCCTGAGGGTTATGCATTGACAGAGAATTACCTCTTCACTGTGGAATCTATCAAAGACTACCTCGATCATCTAACCGATGAAGGCAGAATGATAGTGGTCATGCACAACTGGTACGAGACGCTACGCCTTACCATCACTGCTCTGGTAGCCTTCGAGGAGATGGGTATAGAAACCCAGGACGCTATGAAACATATATATACACTTGGGAGAGACATGAATCCGCTTCTGGTGCTGAAGAAAACACCATTTACTCCGGGAGAGGCTGAAGCCAGGCACAATGCCATGCACGTTCTGGGGTTTGATACTCCGCTGTCATCCTATATACCACATATAGAACAGCAGACGGCGTTACATGAGATGGAAGAGGGGGCAATCCATGAGATCAGTATGTTTAATCAAATCATGGTGGCGCTGTCAGAGGGAAGCATAGAACTAAACAGCCTGGTAGCTGCAATGCCCCATAATGTAAGCCCCGCAACTGATGATAAGCCATTCTTTTTCAAAGCTGAGATCGGTCTTCCTGACGAAATATCATCACTTCTGTGGCTTATCATACTGGTCAATGTGTTAGTCATAGCTGTACCGGCCATATACAAGCGAGTTAGCGGAAACCTACTGAGAGCTTTGGCTCTACTTATGCTTCTTGGGGCAGGATTTATGATGATAGAGATCTCATTCTTCCAGAGGTTGACATTATACCTGGGATCCTCTACAATATCACTGGCGGTGCTTCTGAGTTCGCTCTTAGTGGGGATGGGTATAGGAAGTTTCCTGGGCGGAAAAGTGTATCCTGACAATAGCATCAGGCGGCTAAAGATAGCTTCTTCTGGCGTCTTTCTCATAGCTATATTGCTGTTTTTCGTCCATCCGCTCATACTGAATAATCTCTTGGGAAGTGGCATCCTTGTCAAAAGCATTGTTTCCGCAGCCCTCTTAGTTCCTCTAGGCTTTATCCTGGGTATTCCATTCCCAACAGCTATAAGCTGGCTGAAGGAGATAGACGCCGAAGATTCTATTGCCTGGATGTATGGTGTAAATGGAACCATGTCTGTTCTGGGTTCTGTTGCGGCAATCGCAGTTTCTCTCACATTTGGTTTTTCGGTAGCTCTCATATTGGGAGCATTGTGTTACCTGGCAATTGTGTTTATATATTTCTAGATCTCAGATCTGGATGGATCAAACAGCAAGGAGGTAGTTTGAAATGGCAGATTATGGAATATCGATCAAGTTGGGAATTCCTTATGAGCAAGCAGTAGAAGCAGTCACAGATGCACTGAAATCTGAGGGTTTCGGCGTGTTGACGGAGATAGATGTGAAAGCAACTCTGAAGAAGAAGCTGGATGTGGATTTCCGAAAATCTGGCGGCTAACACCTGTTGTTGCCTTTGGCATGACCGTAGCTCAACTCATCAGCCTGGTCATGGTAACTGTTGGCATAGCGATCATACTGCACCACTGGAAAGCCCGGGTGATGGCAAACGGACTTTACAGAGACACCAGGGGTGAATCAGAAGCATAGCTTATAGAAAGGATGATAGCAATGGAGATGCGTGAGCATACCGAAAGATATGGCAAACATGCAGTACAAACGGCCATAGGGGAAAGGCGGCGGCTTAAAATGCTTAAAGCTGTGAAAGACAAAGCTTACGGCAAGCTCTTCACGCGGTATCCCAGGCTGTTGCATTACTGGGCTAAAAGGGCAAAATTCGTGGAATTCAGCGACTCCCCATGGACTCCACTGCTGAAGGAACTGAATCACTGTCGAGTGGCATTGATAACCACTGGTGGAGTGCATCTGAAGACACAGCCGCCCTTTGATATGGATGATCCCCAAGGTGATCCCACCTTCCGCGAGATCCCTATCAGCGTCGACAAGCAAGACCTGACCATAACTCACAATTACTATGATCACAGGGACGCTGATGCGGACGTTAACGTGGTATTGCCTCTTGACAGACTGAAAGAACTGGAGGCAGAGCATTTCATAGGGGCAGCTTCCGAAAGCGCATATACTTTCATGGGACATATTACTGGAAGACACATAGATACTTTGATAAATGAGACAGCCCCTATGGTGGCGTCATCTCTGAAGGAGAACGGCGTTGATATTGCTTTTCTCACCCCCTCCTGAGGAATATGCAATCAGTCGGTCGGACTGATTCAGCGGGTTATAGAGGAATCCGGGATTTCCACCATATCCATATCTCTATCGCGGGAGATCACAACGAAAGTAAGACCACCCAGGGCAATACTCCCCGGTTTCCCTCTGGGTCACCCTATGGGGATGCCCTTCGATTCGGATGAGCAGCGAACACTCATGAAGAAAGCTCTTGAGTATGTTGGAATAATTGAGAGGTCCGGGACGTTAATAGAGTTAGACATGGGAAGCGGCGAAGCAGAATGTGAAATCTGTAAGGTGAACCTCGCGGCCATCCCAGGAAGTGCCGAACTTATCCTGAAGTAGATGACGATGTGCTCAGGATAATTGTCTTCTGACGGTAATAATGAAGTTCCCGCTGACCGATAGTCGGGGTTTTCCAACCCCGACCGAAGTATTAACCTCAGAACTTTTATCCAGAAAGAAAGGAGTTTGCAGCACTTCCCAGACAAAATTCAGCAGAAAAGAGAAAAGAGCTTGTTTGACAAGTCGAAAAGAGGTAGAATGGAATGTGAACCTATGCGGGGAACGATGTGATGTAACGGCCTGCTATTGGGAATGAGTTCAGTGCGTAGCTTACACAGAAAGGTGGTTCAATATGAGTTTACCAATGAATAAAGGAGTCAATGTTCACATTCTTGTATCTGTAGTATTCACACTTACACTCGTCATGCTCCTGACCCAATGTGGCAGCACTCCCAGGTCTACCAGCGGGGATGGATACAAAATTATCAATTCCAGCGAACTGAAAGGCATGATGGAGGATAAGGACTTCACTTTAATCAACGTTCATATCCCTTATGCAGGGGACATTCCGGGAACAGATCAGTCCATCCCATACAATGAAATTGGCGAGAAGCTCGATCTGCCAAAGGATTCCAGGATAGTTCTGTATTGCAGAAGTGGGTCAATGAGCAGAACCGCATCGGAAAAGCTGACTGAGCTTGGTTACACCAACATTTTTGACCTGAAAGATGGGATGATCGGGTGGCAGCAGGCGGGGAATGAGATAATCTCTACGCCAAATCGCTAAGATAGTTGGACAATACTGATAAAAAGGAGGGAGGCTATGGATAGAAGGACATTTCTCAAAACAGGCGCCGCAATGTCGGCAGTAGCGCTGTTTCCCACAACTTTGATGGCGAAATCGGCAATGAAGGCAAATAACGAGAAAATGTCGAAATCCTTTGAAGCTTTGGTATCTCATATATCCAGTATTCTATCTGCTCTTCCCGGTCATTCACATATATGGGCTCCACCAGCCCTGAAAGCGTCTCTATCTCTTTATACATGGTGGTACGCTCATCCTTCACTCTACT
>SDBT01000297.1_pt1 | contig 75430 bp, 147 predicted proteins | sample 2277101 | NCBI WGS metagenome assembly SDBT01 (sample SAMN10404973, study PRJNA504765) | marine sediment metagenome | isolation source: marine sediment core GS10_PC15, 103 cmbsf | place: Arctic Ocean: Southern Knipovich Ridge | collected 2010
GGTTAATTTACTAAGTTTTTTTGCATGTTCTCTAATATTATCCAATTCAATAGGCATATTGAAAATGGATCGTATATATTCTGTTTGACCTTTAGTGTTAATGGCATCATATAAATTAATACTGCTTGCCGCAGCCATTAGAGACGGAATATCAATTTTATCATGTGTTTCAATAGCATGTTCTAAACATCTCCATATTATTTTATTATCGCTATTAACAAAATCTTCTATATGTATAACGTCTTGTGCTTCTACCAGCCCATTTTTACCATGCTGAGCTAATCCTGACAGAACAGCCCTTTCTGTTGGAATACTACATACTACTTTATGCTCTGTCATTTATCGTCTTTGTTTCCTCTTAATGCATTTTGTGCATGTAAAACTTCCTTCCATTTGATGTATTGGTAATACCTTAAATATTTTTTGACAATCTACACATGAAGCGGTGACTTTCTTGACTTCTTGTCTTCTAGGTTCAGGTTTTTTAACATAAAGTCCTTTGTCCCCTTTTCTATTTTCTATGTCTTCACTACCATCATCTGAAAACATATTAAAAGCAGCTATCTTAGATAAATCTACAGATTCTTTTCTTGCTTCTGTTTGAATAGTTCCATCTTCAAGTTCTCTGGTTTGTTGTTTATTTTCACCTCTAATCTGAACTCTAAATGGGTCATCTGGATCTTCTGTGGTTTCTTCTTCTAACTCATACGGCATTGGTTCCATGTCTGGTATGGGTTTTGCTTCAACCTGTGATACATCTATTACTATAATAATTTCTCCTGTTAAATCTGTGTATGCTGATTCTATTAATTTCATATCATTTCGTAATATTCCTACTTTAATTTTTTCTAATGGTGTCATTGTTTACCCTTGTATTTACTAATCGCTAAACTCTTGAATGTATTACTGATTGATGTTATATTTCTAACAATAAAAGATGTTTCATTAATTTTGGCTTGACACTCCATCATTATTGCTTGTAATGCTTGAGCATACTCATTATCTTGAATAACCATAGCCTTTTTCATTTCATATTTCGTCCATTTATCACCATAGTTATTACCAACCTTACCAACAACCTTAATAATATTTTCCGATGCCCAATCATGTTTGGCCTGAATTCTATTGGTCTGTTTTTGCAAAAAGAGTGCATATCGCTCAAGAATATATGAGGCAATATTACACTCTTCTTCATCATAAGCATTTAATTCTGAGTATGTCAATTCCAAATATTGCTGTGCTTCAGTATTTAATTGAATTTTACCTAACCCAAGACTGTGACTATAATCGTCTAAAAAAGAATCTAAAGTTTCTATACGATCTTTAACAGACTCATTTTTCACAGTAAATTCATCAGGTTTGGTCGTATCTACCATTAATCAATTCTTCCCACTCGTATATTTTATTAAATGGCAATACTATTAATGTAAAGCCGTTTAGTTCCGCCCATTGTTTTTTATTAGTATCTCTTTTTTTAGACCGCACAAATTCAAATACACTAGAATGATAAAAACTATTAAACTTATAATGTTGTTCTCCATGAACTTCTATCATAAGTTTTAAGTCTAAAAGAACAAAATCTGCTGACAGACTTCTCTTCTGACTGCTACCGGGCAAATTGACTTCCTCTAATATAGTATGGACCGGAAACATTTTTTTCAACAATTCTCTTGCGGTTTTATGCAGTTTTGAAGAATTTTCTCGCTGATTGTTATAATGCTTCTTTAACTTCCATGTGTATTCACGACCGTTTAAGCCTTTGACCTTCATCGGATAAGATGTTCTTTCAATTTTTTATTGAGTACTTCCATTTTATCAGGATTATCACGCATATACTTGTATGATTTTAATATTCCTTGTTCATGATCTACGGCCTCTTTTTCCTCTTCTGTTAATTTAGGCCAAGAATCTAATAGAAAATCAAAATAATACCAAGAACCACTTGTTCTAATAAAGTTAAAATCAACTCCTAATTCTATATTTTCAGTAATGTCGTCAATACCATACCCAAATCTAATAGTGCTTTCTATATCAGAAACAGGTGGACCCATTGCCGAAGTAATAACATCCCATATTACAACTTGTCCAACTTGGGATTCTCCATCCATTAATTCTACAGGTGTTTTTGTGCATTGGATATGTGTGTCTTTCTGATATTGTAGTGCATTACCACCATCAGCAAGAAAAGGTGCACCATATCCAGACGTGTTTGCTATAATATGTTGGATAACTATTACTGTAAAATCCATTACAGATATAATACCACTAGCCTGTCTAATAAAATCTGCTAATAGTTTAGGCGTGGATAGTCTGCGTCCACTACTTACCTCTCCAGACACCATAACATCTTGTGGACATAATGAAGATGTAGAATCAAGAATTAGCAATCCACCCTGATTAGTTTTAGCACGTATAATATCTAAACCCATCTGCAAAAAATCTTCACCAGATAGTTGTCTATCTATAGTTGATTGTATAACTCTAGCTTTATCTCCATCAAAACCCCGAACACCATAAAGATTAATTTCTTTCCACCTGTGCTCAATATCTAAGTAAAATACCTGCCTACCCATCGCTTGAATTTTGGAAGCTATTTCTAAGGCTAAAGTCGTTTTCCCACACTTCTTAAAACCCGACAATAAAACTAGATTACCTGTTAATAATCCACCATTTAAGGCTATATCTAATTGTGGACCTATAGAAAGAATAGTTTTTTCAACATCTTTAATATACGATGCCGGTTTTATAATTCCTTTACCATAATCTTTTTCAAATTGTTTTTCTAATTCTTCTAGGGTCTCAATATTTTTATATACATCTAATTTCTTTTTTTTCTTTTCTTTTTTTTCTTCTTTTTTCTCTGCCGCTGTTTTTTTACTCATTATCTAATTCTCTCATTTTAGAAATTTCGCTTTGTGTGCCATACTTCTTACCCGGCTTAGCTTCAGTATTATCAGTAAACTCTAAAATATGAGAATGATCTTCTCTATCTACTTTCATTTGTGTAGCTTCTATTAATTCACTCAATGAAGGTAAATACAAACTATTAATCCATGTATTTTTGTGTGATAGTAATGTAGATATAATTATATCTGAATTATAGACCTTTAAAAAAGTATTAGCTTTAACTATTTGTCGTTTATATTCCAATTTCCACTCTGACATACTCCAAAACTTGTCTGGAAGATCCTGTCCCTTTTTAGCAGCCTGTCTAGCTATAACCAATTCCGTTATGAATTGTGCTGCTGTAGTTGTTCTTCCACTAATTTTTGAAGTGTAACTTTTGGACTGTGACATAATCTTTCCTAATTAAACTTTTACCACAATTTTCATAATTACTAGGATCTCTAATATCTTTAAGCTCTGTTTCTAAAATTAACTCTGGTGTTCTCCATCTTTCCACAACTACTTTACCATCTTTAAGAACTCCAGCTAAAAAATAGAATACGTCTGGTGCTTGTTTACCGTCACGTAATCCAAGTCCACCTAAAATAGATCGTCTAAAAAAATAACCCTCTGCATTTGACGGTAAGTATTCTGTATGGGATCTAAATTGTAACTTCATAGCTACAATATAGTTGTTGTTGTTTTTACAATAGTTTTGAAGTCTTTCCCACGAACTCATATTACTGCCAGGTTTAAATTCTCCTAATCCAGAATCATCTTGATATGCTATAATACCATCATCAAGAGTAACAATCCACCTTGTTAATGTATGTTGTCTAGGACCTACATTAGCTATGGTATTAATAAAATCGTCTGCTACTTTTTCGGTTTGCATCTATGAATCATACTTTCTGTTTTATTACCCTTGTTAATTCTGTGGTGTCGAGTAGCATCAGCCATTTCTGACGCTGCTGGTGTTGACACAACTATACCTTCACGTGTTTCATGTCTGCCAAATAGATGGTCTACTTTTGCTTGTGGATTTTCTTCCTTTTTAACAACAACATCCTTGTCTTGTTCGTTAACGTCTCGTTTTTCAGGTTCAATAGCAACGTCCATTTTTTCCGGCATATCTTCCATATATTTACGGACTACACCTAAGACTACATTTACATCCTTAGATAATTCTTTAACGTCGTCATCTCTATGATTATCTAAATATTCTTTGTCTGATTTACTTAATTCTTTTTTCTTAGCCATTACATTCGCCTTTCTGCATTTAACAATAGACCTTTAGTTCTTGTTCTAAGGTATCTTGTGTATAAATCGTAAACTGTTAAACTAACTTTCTTCATCTTCCATATAATCTTTTGTTTTTCTCTTTTTGTCATTGTATTTGGATTATACAGTCTTGTATCTCCACACAGGACATAATATCGAATTGTTCCATCATTTTCGTTTGTAAGTGCTTTAGCACAATGACTATCCTCAGTTCCAAGACCACCTTGTTCATTAATATAATCAGTTTCATAATCTAACTCGTTAATATCAAGATCGCCCAAGTCCTCATGTTCCCATCTACTCATAATTATACCTCACTTACGCTTGAATTTCAAGCAATTTTTGTTTTAATTTATTTAAGCAGTCAAATTTGTCAAAACCACTAACCTTTACAATAGATGAAGTTGGAATACCGTTTTCTTTTAACTCTTTTTTAGATAACGGCTTACCAGATAACTCTCCAGTTTCAAGTACATCATGAACTTCAACTTTTAACAGAATGACTGCTGTGTGATGTTTCTTTTCGTTACTCACTTTTCTTTACCTGTCTTTATATATTGGCCTAATTGTTTTTGGTTCATATTCATTAATCTTCGTCGTTTAGCTAAGTCTTTACCAAACGTCGGACTTTCCTCAAGAGGTTCAGGAACTTTCATACCTTCTGGCATATTTTTCATTTGTCTTAAAGCTTCTCGTTTTGCTTTTCCTTTAGCTTCCCTTTGTTCTTTATCCGCTTTCTGTTTGCCGTATCTCCCCATTTTCTTAGTATTGCGTTCAGCTTGTTGCCCTAATGTAGTTATGTTTCGTTTAACAAGACCTTCTGATACTTGACAGATATAAGGTTCTAGTTTGTGTTTCTTACAACTAGGACACTTTTTCCTACGCTTAGTTTCCTTACGTTTTACTATTTCTGAAAATACGAATTTACAACTTCCACACCTATATGCACGAATAGTATAATGCATAGGCATTTCGTCTAGCTCTAATTGTAGAGCTTCTGGATATACATTCTGTAACATTATACCACAAATCTGTTTATAATTAGATTTTTGTCATCAGTATACATAATTGTATAAAGATTATATTCAACAATAACATAATTATCTTTTTGAATAACTTTTGTAGTATCACATTTATGATGTTCGGCTAATTGTTTCAACGATCTATTTGTACCATAACGAAATATATCATATTTTTTTGTATCTGTATTTTTTAGTATGTCATCGACATGAGTATAAAGACCATAAATATTTTGTGTTGAGTTACAACTTGTTACTATGTTGAAAAATGTAACCACAGGTGTAAGACAAATTGTTTTAAGAAAAGTTAATCTATTCATTTCATTTCCTTTATATAATTTTGAATACTTTAAGAAAGATAACACAACCAGTTAACGCTCCTACGAAAGAGAAGATGGTACGCATAAGTTCCATTGTGTGATTATGTCTATCTAACCATTTTTCCAATTTGTTCTGCTTTTTTCTCATGTAATGCTTTTTCTATCTCTTGAATTTCTGCTTGTAATTCTTCGATTCTATATTCCATATCTTCAAGTTCAGTATCCACGTATTGTCTTTCTGAATTTTTATCTAAATTATACTTAATAATAGTTGTAATAGCATGTTCGCAATGCTCTAAATTGTCATCTAATAAGCCCATTTGTGCTTTTCCTAATTCACTTACTTTACAAGTTATGGCTTCAATTATATCACTAGCTATCTTTTTAGGACTTTTCATACGGTCACACACTTAGCCAAATTTCTAGGACGATTTGGATTATGTCCTTCTCTTATTGCCGTATAATATGCCAGAAGTTGTAGTGGTATAATACAGGCTAACGAAGATATAACATGTTCACAACCATAACTACTACTTATTTCTGGTAAAGTGAATATATTTGGACTAGGATCACCTAAATCATAATTTTGATGAGTAAACCAGTCACATATGATTAACACTTGACCATGTCGAGACCTAATCTCTTCGATATTAGATAGAATGGATTTCATGTTTGACTTGTTTGCTTCTGACAATATAAACACACTCAATGTGTTATCATCTACTAAAGCTATAGGTCCATGTTTTACTTCTGATGCTGGCATACCTTCTGCTGATAGATAGGCAATCTCTTTCATTTTAAGAGCAGCCTCTAATGCAATCGGATAAGTTAAGCTAGAACCCAAAAACAGATACCTAGTCCAATCTATAGTAGCAAAATTTTTTGCCCATTCATCAGACTTTTCGATTGTGTCTGCAATGTACTCTTCAAATTCTGCAAGACTTCTATCACCCCATCTGTCCTGTTGCATTGCTAAGTAAGCGAGTAAAGCACAAGTCTTAAAGAATGTTTTAGTAGCAGCTACTCCTATCTCTGGACCAACATCCATATGAATATTATTTTGAGCATATCGTCTCATTGTACAATGTTCATTGTTCGTAATAGTGATAAGACGATTAAATGGCAGTGGTGCTATTGCATCTAGCGTATCTTTTGTTTCTCCACTTTGACTTAGACAGATATAATGATAGTCGTCATCAGCGTTATACAATCTACTACAATGCATGAACTCTGTGGCGTACATAGTTTGTGCTTTGATACCTGCTATTTGCTCAAAACATCGTTGACCAAACATCCCTGCATAATAACTACTACCACATCCTGTGAGTATGATCCTACTCATTTTAAAGTGTTCTCTATTTATAGCAAAAGGTAATTTCTTACCAAGCGGGAAGTACTGTGACTGTTCTTTGATTTCAGATAGCATTGGGTTATCTGTCTCTGTTTCTACATGTTTTTCAGGAACGTCAACATAGTGAATGTTTACATCGTAAATTGCAAAGTCTGTAGTATCATCACTAATTATACTACCAAATCTATTAATTATATAAACATGGTCGTTATTTAGTTGTGTAGCATTATGTACAAATCCAGCCAGTGCATTTATTTCACTAGATATATATCCATCGTTTGCATATAGTATTCCATTACCCGTTACAAAAGTAAACAGGTTAAACTTCCAATCATCATCTTGATAATGAATAACAAATGCGTTATCACCTTCAATATCCTTTGCTATCAGTGCTAATTCAGCTAGAGGATCGTGTGAATAATCTCCATCTCTAAAGTGTATAGCTATGATATTAGCAACTACCTCTGTATCAGTAGTACCAGTAGTTACAATCTTGTATGTATTTTGAAGTTCTTGGGCGTTTTCAATAATGCCATTGTGAACTACATGTACCTTACAGTCTCTTGAGGCAATTGGGTGTGCATTATTTTGATTAACTTCTCCATTAGTAGCCCATCTTGTATGAGCCATACATACTGAATAATGGTCATGTTTAATATCAATCAACCAGTCATTAATATTTTGTGTGTTAGATATACTACCTATGTATTTATTATTTTTTGCTGATAGTGGACCACAGCAAAACATACCCCAACTGTCATAACCTCGATGTTCTAGTCTTTTAAGACCTTTAATAACATCAGATACATTATAAGAAGAACTGTGTTTGGCTCTACAAAATATTCCACACATTAGAATACGTATCCTGATTCATCTGAATAAAGAAAGACTTTTAAACCATGTGAATTGGCTTGCCTAATCATGTCGTTTGTACCATGAGTATCTTGATCTATAGCAATAAGGGCGTCGGCGTATTCGGCCATTTTACTATTTCTCATAAAGCCTGCTTTGCAATTATAATCACCATATTGACCAGTTTTAATAAGTGCACCTTCTGCTTCTAAGTCGTCCCACTTAGCAGGAAATTCTTTAACAGGAATGTTATTGCGTTTAGCCCATCGTTCACCGAGAGTATCTACGCCTTTGGCCATACCTGATACCAATTCTGTAATTTCAAACCCTGACTCTTCAATGGCCTTGACTACTAACTCGTAATCGTAAACGTCTCTGGGGCCAGCTACTATAACTTTGATAATTCACTCTCCTTTATCTTTTCTATTCATGCTAATCTCGTTAGAATGATTTTAATTAATTCATTCCTAACAATATCCTCAGTGTCTAATTCAATTATACCTATGTCATCAATACCATGCAACCTATCTATACACTTAAATAGACCACCATTTTCATTGGCGTAGAGGTCTGTTTGCTCAATGTCGCCATTGATAACCATCTTTGATTCGTTACCAACCCTTGTCATTAGCATCTTGAGTTGCTCATAAGTAGCGTTCTGCATTTCGTCAGCTACAACATAACACTTATGTAGGTTGTATCCACGCATGATCTCAAGGGGAACTATCTGGATTTTCTTCTGACTGTATAAATCATTGTATATTTTATCAGATAGGAAATCTTTAAGTTCTGTGACTACAGGAATAAGGTACGGAGTAATCTTTTCGTTGATATTACCCGGTAAAAAGCCTATGCCCTTATTACCTGTCTCAATCATTGGTCTTGTTATAATCAGAGTGTCTACTTTACCATCTAGTAAATATTCACAACCTATTCTAGCGGCGATGGCAGTTTTTCCTGTGCCGCTACATCCTGTGGCTATTGTGATAATGGACTTATGTATTAAGTCAATATACTTCTTTTGATGTTTAGTACCACGCTTAGCTTTAGTTCTTTTGATCTTCAAAATGCAAATCCTAATATTAGACCAACAATAATCCCAACAGCAAAACTAGGACTTTGTGCTGTTAAATTATTATTTTTTGTACTGCTTTCTTTTCCCATTTTTATGCCGTCCACTATACCTTCTCTGTATGTATTTTCTAATGATGTGTGAACGTCTTTCTTTTCTTGATCAGTCATTATTACTTTCCTAAAATAGACCGTATAAGCCTTTTGAAATACACAACAAAGCTAATTGGGCCAGTCCATATAATACGATTAGACCGTTCATATATATCCTTCGGACACTTAAGGTCACACCCTCTATAACGAACACCACAATTTTTATGATGATGGTGCCAATAATGATAAGGGACTAACCATTTAGTAAATTTATTAATTTTCATTTAATTTCTTTTTTCAGTAGATTTTGTACTAAATCCTATATGTAAAGTAGAAAGAGATTCTTGAATTTCTGCTATACAACCATTATCAATCCATTTTTGAGCAGCATGACGATCTTTAAATTTGATAGGATGATATATTATGCAATAATAATGCATTTCATACCAACAAAGCTGTCCTTTTTCAAGATGATAAACTGTCGCTTCATAGCTGGTTAATAATTCATCTCGATGTTCATGACAGTTCCATCTTTCATTTTCCGGTTGAGCCAAAACCTTTACTCCCTCTTTCAGTTTCTTCTAGTTCATCCACTTCCAATAGTGAGACAAACTGTGGATCTTCTTCTAATACAAACTGGGCTATTCTGTCGCCCTTATTTATATAATAACTAGTACAAAACAAAGGATCGCCTAATTCTTGAAGCATTATATCTATTAGCTTATCAAACATATAACCTACATTCACATTAGCTAAACAAACGATAAGTTCGCCTGTGTATGTCTGATCAATAACGCCACCCATTACATGAATACCTTGAACACCTAAACTACTTCTATCACGTATATTAAGTCTGTACCCTTTAGGAATACCTATAGCTATACCTGTATGTACTGGTTTTATATCCCCAACACGTATTTCTACATCTTCAGTAGCAAATAAGTCCCACCCAGCATCACCGTCTTTCTTAAGTGGCATAAATGCTTTATCATTTAGTTTTTTAACTTTTAGTGTTAATTTTTGCATTATTATTTCTTTGGAATCATTGTTATTGGTGGGAGCTTATAGAATTTCATACCTACGTCTGGATCGTTTTCTTCACCACCACCTGTATTACCACCTGTTTTACCACCTTTACCATCACCTGATTTACCATTTCCCTTGCCTTTTCCCTTACCTTTACCTTGTCCAGCCTTACCAATTCCTTTACCACGCTCACCCATAAATCGCTCACCTTTACGAAGTCCTTCTAAAACCTCGTTTAGTCTTTGGTGTAATTTCTTACTGTATTCAACGCGATAGGCTCTTGGCTCACCCTCTATACTATTATACAGGTTAAACAGAGAGAATTCATCTTTATTTTCCAAATCTATCAACCAAAGGTAAATATTTCCGTCCGAACCTGTTTGTTTGCTAGGGGGTTGCACCAATATGTAATGAACTTCAAATTTTTCTGGAACTTGAGAATCCGCTGGCCACCCGAAGACGCTGACTATTGTAACTCCGATAGCTATCGAGTACCAAACACATAATGGAATAATTAACGTTTTAATACTCCAATGACCTCTTCCGCCTATAATTGACCATAATAGCACTGATATTAGTATACAAAAGAATATAGTTATAATAGTAATCACAATAGTTTCTTCCTATGTTTCATGTTGATAATATTCAAAATAAAAATAAAGTGATCTGTTTCTTATATCATCTATAATTCCTGAATTTTGCGACATATATACTTTATTATTATATGATATATCTATCAATAAATTTAAGATTTCATCTTTCATCTCTTTTATCTTATTATATTTATAGTCATATATTTTATGTACATCTAATGCTAACCACTTTAAATGCATGTTAGAAATACTTTTTTCATATTTATTTATTGAAAACTCAGGAAGATAATAACCATACGGAACATGTATTAAGTCTAGTTCTAATTCTTTACAAAGTTTGCTAACAAATTTATACATATTGTAAAATCTTAAATTGTCGGAGGTACTTGTGGCTGTTGATTTATCTTAGTAAATCTTTTCTCTAGTTGATTGGTGGCGACTACTCCACCTTCATCATCTAGTGTAAATCTACAAACAGTAATCTCATCCCCATGATTGACCAAGATTACTTCTCTATAATATACCATCTTGTAATCATTTAGTTTTTCAATAGTAACCGTTACAGGTACTGGTTTTGGTCCTCTTTTGTTATACATATGAACATTAACAGTATATTCACCTTTAATAATGCCTCTTAAAGTTACTATTTCTTTATTTGTTTTAACATGAACCCATCGACCGTCAGGTAATTGAATTCTATCATTTGCATTTCCTAAATCATCTCTATCTAAATGCATAATGCCATTAGCTTTTTGACGATAATGTACGAGGCGTCCTTGCGGATCTTCAAAGTAAGTATCCACATCGTCTGCTAAACCATCGGGCCACTGTACTGTAATTACAAATTCTGCTTTAATTTTAACTGTTGGATCTGCTTTTTTTGGTTTGGCCTGAACAATAAGAACAACAAACATAAAAAGAAAAAACATAAGCATACACATAAATACATCTAATGTGGAATCGTTGTTTTCGTATACTCTATGTTTCATTTGTCTACCTTTCCTTCAATCAAGTATATAAGGTAGCCAGCTAAGCACGTCATAGTAATAAACATGTGCTCTTTTGTTAATGGTGTACCAATATCAAAAAAATGATTTACGTAAAATATAACACAAGACACAGTGTAAACAAGACCACATCCTAATGATAAAAATTTTATCATGTAAATATCTCCTTAAGTAATCCTACAACTAATCCCATTGACAATATACCTGCCAATATTATCCATATAAATCTTGTTAAATTTTCTTCTTCGTGTATTTTATATGGTGGCTCACCATTTTTATACATTTTTCGTTTGTCATTCTTCATGAATCACCTTATCTGTAATCTTACTCAAGCTTTGTTGAATTGTAAAACACTGAGTTCGTAAAAATATCCTACAAATTAATCCCACACCCGTAGTATATAATGCCATAGACATACCTATACCAAAGTCTGTGAGATTTACGTTTTCTAAGTCCATATTTCCAATCCCTGTTGTCATAATTACCATCCCTACAATTGTTCCAAAGAACCCTAAGCTAGATAAAATAGAGGCAATGAACCAATTACGTTCTAAAGTAATGGCAATTGATTCTAAATTTGGTTTTTTAAATCCTACCTGCAAAGATAAGAGGCCACATAAGGCTGTAGCATACATAAACAGGGCAAATATTACTGTACTAATGTAGTATGTATCTGTTACCCAAATTTCTTCTATGATTCCGTTCGTACCAGCCAGTGCAATACCTACTGTTGACAAACTAACAAATAACAACCATCTTAAAAACGCTTTCATCCTTAGTTCCTTTTCCTTAAATTAGATATCACATTTTCCGCCGCTGCAACTTGGCTCACTTTCATAAGATACATTATTCACTTCCTCTACGAATTTTTCATAATCCACTGTCTTATACTCACTGTTCAAATCAAGCCATAGCTTCCAATTATACACGTCTTTCATACAATATGTGAGACGTTTTACATTATTTTCCATATATTTTTCAGAAAACTTTTTACAACTTTTTACCCATTCTTTCTTAGATTTTCCCTTCACAGGATCACCTAATTCTAAAAGAATATCACAAGCTTTCCATAAGTTATCATCATATAATTCACAAGCCTTGACTATCAAACCACTTACGAATAGTGCACCTTCGCCATATTCTGAAACTATTTCACTTGGTAAAAAAATTCTTGTGAACGGTGCTTGACAATAATCTTTATCTCCAGTAAAAGATAGTAAAGCTACACCACAAAAATGTTGTCTATGTTTATAAATATACTTAGCAACACTTTCCCATTCATCTTGTTTTACATGAATTGTGTTAGATACATTATGTCGTAACCAAGGTTGAGTACATAGTTCCTTATTTGTTCCATGTTCTACCCAATTTTGCTGTGTGCTTTTAACTGTACTAAGTAAATCTATTGCACTCATCTGATTTTTTAGCTTAGCACCATCAGGAACTTCAATACAAAATGAAATAACGTCATCACTATTATTATTGCTCCATACTGATTCTTCGCAAGCTAAAGGATTATGCTCTTTAAAATATTGATATATTACATCGTCTTTATTGGTTTGAATACGTCTAACATACCTTTTAGCGTGATACGGATGAATACCACTAGATGTTCCTAATACACAACTTGATGTTCCTTCTGGCTTGACACAAGTTGTTCTGGCTGCTGCGTTAATACCAATTTTTTTTGCTACTTCAGCATTAACATGTTTAACTACTTCAGCACCAGATTTTTGTATCTCAGGATCTAAACATATTTCTGGTGACCCCATAATGCCAGTCATACTTACGCCTAGTAAAGCTTCTCTCCTAACAATACGCTCTGTTACTTCTCCTAAGTATGGAAAATCTGCAAATCCAGCTTGAAGTGTACCAACTATAGATGCTAATCGACATGATTCTAAAAAGTCTTCTTTAGTCTTTACTTTCTTACAGTTAATAGTACTAAGGTTGCACATTTGCCATCCGCTGTTACCGTATTCATCGTAACAATAAAATTGAATCTCAACACAAGGATTGAAACATGCTTCTAAACTATCAACCCAAACAAATCCCGGCTCCCCAAACTGCTTGACTGTTTCAATCATATTGAAGAAGTTTTTGTACTCTGTCTCATCTCTTAGTAGAACAGCAGAATTATTACTTCTTGCTCGTTGAGGATTTTCATGAAACCAGTTACCAGTCTTACATGTTAATATCTCTTTATCATTATGAGAGAATAAGGCAATACATGCTGATCGTCTCACGCCACCACTGATAACTGCGTCCGCTGAGTGCATTACAATGTCATATGCGTCGATTGGCCTTAATTGAGTCTGTCCATTTTCAATACAAGAGTCTAATAGCCTTCGTATCTTATTGATTGCTTTCTTTAGAGGTTCAGGACCGGGTGCTTTACCGGCAGACGAACTTAGGATTGCCCCCTTTTCTCTAATCTGTCTGTAATCGAACGTGACTGTTGTGCCTTCATACTCAGGCCATTCTCCATTTTTGAAATAGCTATTGACTAATACACCTATAGAATCAGACCAACCCTCAATGTCATCTGATATAACAAATTTGGTTTGGCCCTCTTTTTTCTTAATGAACTTGGGAAGCTTTTTGATATGATGTTTTTGTACGCTGAATCCAGTACCACAACCACACAGTAGTAAATACATACATTCTTGAAAGAATTTACCTCTATCACAATACGCAGCACAGCAGTTGAATCCCCTAGCGTTATGTTTAAACATTGGTTTACCAGCGAATTGTAATGCTCTTTGCGAACCTAATATTCTTTTCTTTCTTATTCCAACTCTTACTTCCTCAACTAATTCTTTATGATTAGGATACTTTTCTAAAAACATGTCGCATAAGCGATTAGTTGATTCTGTCCAATTTTCTCTTCTTTTCTTTTTCTCTAAATAACCAGCATATTTACTGGTGAAAGTAAACTTCTCCATTTCGACTAATGACATATATTATAAGCTCTCTTCTAATCTTACTTTGATCAACTCTATACCTGATTGCTCCACAAATATTTTCCTAATTTCTTTTTCTTCGTCTCCCCATAAGAAAGTACCATGAGTATCTAAATAAAAAACCTTGACAATATTGTTCTGCCACAAGTGCATTAAACAGTTATTGCAAGGTTCTCCAGTTACATATGCTATTGCATTTTTAGGTTTTATAATGCAGTTATTTACTGCATTAACCTCTGAATGAATCATCCAAGGATACTTATCTGGTCTTGTATTTGGTAATTGGCTATCGTTCTTTAAGTTACGAGGGAATCCATTGTACCCAAATCCTAAAGGTTGATTAAATTTGTTGACTATTACACAACCATGCTGTGTTTCTGCGTCATGACTACGTGTTGATACTACTTTAGCTATATTCATGTAGTATTCTATCCATGTGGGTCTAACATATTCGTTCATATTAATCTTTCATGACCCATACAGCAATACAACTACTAAAAACAAAGGCAAATAAATTTAAATATCGAAATTCATTATCTACATCCATATAAAATGCTATATTAATTCCTGCCATCATAAAATTAAATCCACACAATACCCAATCAATAATCTTATTCATTTCTATTTCCTTCTTTTTTATCTTCCTGAGTTCTTCGTTGATCTTGACGATTTTTACGATTATCCTTAAGTTTCTTCTTAAACTTCTTATCTATCTTACGGTATGTCTTACCCATTAAATTCGCCGTCCACCATAGGTACAACATTGTTATCAAGATCCATTTGTGCCTGTACACGACTTATATTATTTAATACAACATGCGTATATATAGAATCGTCATCTAACCATGAATTCTCACGACAATTCCAACATGAAAAAGCTAATGCATCCGATTCATACATTAAAGTATATAGTGGTATGCGATTTACTGAACCGCAACACATACAAGTGTGTGTTTCGTCATTCATAAGGCAACTTTAATGGTTCTTCAAACTCAGGTATTTTAGGAAAATATTCTGATGTCAATTTTTTATCTTTCAGTTCTTGCTCATATGGTTCATAATACTTCATACTCATAAAAAGACTACCTATTGTATCACGATCTTCTTGAACTTTATTTTGCCATTTGTTATATATGATATGTTTTTTATTTATAAATTCATCAATATCATTTTTATATTTCTTAAGTACAACATCAACAAAATCTTGGTAATACCACTGTTCATACAAGTGTTCCACCGTTCTAAGTGGATAGCTGGTCTCAGAGAAAGCCTGACTGTTAAATGTATGCCATTTTCTATACTTTCCTATGCGATACTTTGGAAATGTGCCTCTAGGAGAGTTGTCATCATGGTAGTTTACATACTTCACAGTCCATAATTCTGAGATTCTTTTCTTGGTTTTGTCCATTCTGAGGCAGAATTCATTAAAAGACGACCGTTGAGCCGGGTTTAATGATTGAAGCACGACAGGATTGATCCTCACGGACCAGTTGGTACATTCTAGCTCCCTCTTGAGCATCTGACTGTTGGTTGTTGAGTCTATGGCAATATACAAAGTCTGTGGACTTTGAGCATGTGATATGTTATAGCCTATAATAAAAAATATAATAATCGTTATGACTTGTGTTAACCAAAAATAAGGATTTTTTACTGTCTCAATCAACCCTTTCATTACGCTCTCCTATCAGAATGATAATGATGTTTAGGACCATTGTGAGAATCAAGTTTTTGTTCTAAATGTTTAACATGTTCTTTTAGTTCTTCAATTTTAGCGTCTTTTTCGCCTATCTCATTCTGTAGTTCTAAGACTTGTTCTTCGGCTTTATTCAAAACATAGTTAAAGTTAACCATTTTTTATTCTTTCATAACACGTGGCACACCAATAATAGATTTGTCCATGTTGGATTGTGCGTGTAGTTTCTTCTGTTTTGAAAGCCTTGTTGCAGCCATAACATGAATTACCACACATCTTATAGTCTTTCAAAAGTTGTTTGGCTTTTTTAAGGTCTTCAAGTGTTACTTGTGTATCAACCATTTCTTGTTCCTCCAAGTGTTTCATGAGACAAATTGATTCAGTTAGACTTGCTTTAAGCCTTGTATACAGACTCATATACCGATTTCTCTAATAATATCTGCATTAATCTCTAAGCATATAGCTTCGGCTTCAGCCATAGTATGACAAGTAAGTACTGACGGTATTGTTGCATTAGTGTACCTATCATCTCCGTCACTATTAACATAACCACCAGTCTCTATTTCTTTTTCAATTAAAAAATATTTCATGTTATTATCCTAATCTTCCATTTTCTTTGGTTGTTTGTACATGGATGGATTATTCAACCACTGATAAAATTTATCAGCATCCAAGTACCCATCACCCAATTTTAGTTTTGCTTCATTCATATTAGTAATCACATAAGATGGTAAAATTGTAGAATGTTGTGAATGTTTGTTTTGTGCCCAAAGCCAGTGTGTTGCTCGATCCTTATCATAATCAATAAAAACTAAAATATAATTTTTCATGATTTCTTTAACTTTGTCTGTCGTAAGTTCTCTTTTCATTTTCTGAGACAAGTTAGCCCAATCAGCTTCAAAGAATATTAATACCGGCATTCCTTCTTCGCCTGATTTTTTAATAGCATCCTTATAACTATTAGCAATTATCTGATCTTTGCTATTTACAATTGGGTTATGTTGATTTGTTAAGTTCAAGGCTATAATTCCCCCTAAACCTATTAAAACAAATATTATAAAATATTTCATGCTAATCCTATTAAGTTAACGCCTTTACTTCGTAAGTATGTATCTAATTTCTTAGCTTCTACAATGTTTAGTTTTGCGATAGTGTCGCCTAATCTCTCGATGGGGTCTTCAGCTTCTTCTGTAATTGTATTATTAGGTGGTTCCATTGCATCTAGTAAACCTTGTTGATAACCAAGATCAAACCCACGCTTTTCGTCTGCAATTTCTTTGAAGATTATTACCTGATCTGCTAAACTCATGCCATAATCCTATATCTTTTATCTTTCCTGCTATATTTATATAACTACGCAGAGAAACTTTCTCCACAACCGCAAGACTTAACTGCATTAGGATTCTCAAATACAAATCCACGCTTCTCTAGTCCATCATAATAGTCAAGCTCTGTACCATCTAGATACAAGTCGTGACTCTTACTGACTACTACGGTAATACCGTATTGTTCTAATGTTACATCGTCGGCACTAGTTTCTGTATCAAAACCAAGTGAATACTGAAATCCACTACAACCGCCACCACTAACACCAACTCTTAAGACTTGTTTAGTCCTATCGTTGACAGAAAACTTACCTTCTAAAACTAGTTTAATTTCGTCGGCTGCTTTTTTTGTTAGTACTATCACGACTTGTTCCTTTGTTGTAACTGTATATTCGGCATGGAGAAAAATCCCACTTGTTCTAAGAACGCATTTCAGCGACCACAATTAATGGCCTTAGTCTTTTCGACAGCCCATATTAAAAGATAGGAAAAATAACTACGTAACATCCTGCTATTTTTTAATAGATGTAAAAACCTATCTTCAAGGTGATCGACCAGAATTGAACTGGCGTCAACCAGATTCACAGTCTGGTTCCTAAAACCAACATAGACGATCACAGTACGTTAGACAAGAATTGAACTTGCAACATTCTGCTTGGAAGGCAGACACTCTACCTAATTGAGTTACTAACGCATAAAGGCGATAACGACGAGACTCGAACTCGCTCTGACAGATCGACAATCTGTTGTGCGACCACTACACTACGCTACCGTAAGAGCTACTGCGACGAGTCGAACGCCGATTTACTGAGTACAAAACAGTAGTAATACCATTATACCACAGTAGCTAAATAATTTTATCTAAGCAGGAAAGGGAGGAGTTGAACCCCATAGCATAAAGCATTGGCGTTGGAAACCAATTGTAGTCCCGGCTACACCTAACCTGTATAATAAAAAGTCGCCCCCGCAGGACTCGAACCTACATGATAGTAATTCTCTACTCATGGATGCAATACGTCCAGTGTTGCAACACCTCCTGTCAGCGGACATATGCCTTCTTGTTCTTCCCATAGTTGTTTTAGATACTCAAGATCAACATCAAATACACGTTTTCGTTGCTTGATGTTTTTCATATACCAACGAAAATCGCTAAATTCATCTAATTGTTTAGGATTGTTTTCAGAAGTAAATACATATTTAATTGCTGATTCTTGGACTTTTGAGAAACGCTTAATATGATCAGCGTGTTTCGATTGGCAACTATTGTTGCAAAATGTTCTAAGTCCTTTTTTCTCATTCCTTCTTGCTTCTGATGCACACCTATCAAATTTAGTTCCACATGATGCACATGTTAATTCCACTGTAGTTATCATAAACTCTCCTAAAAAAAGTGGACCTGAGCGGACTTGAACCGCTGTCTTAAATAACTTTCAAAGTAACGTCTACGAGCGTAGTTAATGACTCCATTAACAGAGACGAATTGTTGCTATTCTAATCCTCTAGTTTTATAGCTTACACTAGATTAGTCATGTTTTGCTCAACAAGTCTTGACTTGACTCTCACTGCTTAAACAGCCATTGCTAACTGTTTGACAGCATTCCCGATGAATGCTCTCGCAGATTTTGTTAACGTAGTAACAATTATTTTTTGAACGATTTTTTAAACAGCCATTCGTTCAACTGTTGCTCGCGGTCATCTCCTATACGTTATCCAATCGATACCATTACAGGCCCATATTCTTCTTGTTCCTTATGTTTCATCCTCATATTCTGGTATATCGCCGTTTTTTTCTATCGCCTTATCTTCATGATTTGCCATTAAGCGTCTGTAAAACTCAGTTGCCGCTGAAAAGAACGTACCATATGCTTTATTCAAATTCTTGTATCTCCACCCTGTACTTGGCTTTAGACTACCAGCTACTATTCTTGAGATAGCATAATTTACCATTCCATCACGATCACTGGAAGTGTGTGTTCTAATATGTTCAATAACAGCATCAACTTTATCTGATAGTGTATTGGTTGCTGGCATACCAAAAGCCCCATCTTGATGGGATGTTCTATGAACGCCAACTGGTTCATATTGTTGTCTTGTTTCTTCTTTAATGTAAGGCATTACTTTTTCTTTCTTCTTGTTCTAATGTTTTACCAAATGATTCTACAGTCTGCACCTGATCCCACTCAGCAGTAACCCCTGAATTCATCTACTACACATTTTGTTCCAATTGCCTCAAACGGTAATGCTTCTTCAGACAGCTTTCTTTTCTTCATCATACTGTCTATGTTAGTATCTTCAAAGTAAAACTGATAACACAATTTGTTACCCATTTCGTATCTTCTTGTGGGGATACAGAAATCAACTATTTTTTCCATTTGTTCAGGAGAAAGTAAGGTATAGAAAACACATTCTTGACTAATATTCTTGTGTAACGTTAATACATGTGAGTTATGCTTAATGTAAGACTTAATATTTTGAACTTTGTATGTAGCCTTAAATAATGTGGGACAATCCTTAATCTCAATCAGTTCATTAGTGGGTAAAATTTTGTAGTCAGAACTATCTGTCTTGCTACCATCAACCATAATAACGCCTTCTTGACTTACTCCGACACACTCATAGCTAACATAGTCAGGGAAATGTCGTTTAGCATACTCAGGAAACCACCAATCTGCATGACTCTTTTCCAATGACTCATTATCAATTAACGTCAAACCCCATTCTCTTAGAGTTCTATTATCCATCCTGACACCAAAATACTTCTTAACTAATTTAGGATGATCTCTTTCCATACATTCTAAAAGATCAGCATATTCTTCTCTTGTTATAGTATGTTCTTTTTGTTGTTTGTGCCATTCATTTAAAAGGGCTTGCATTTCTTGTTTGTTCACTACTTGTTCCTACGTTATTTCTCTTTGAAACTTATAGCCATCCCAGCTAAATTTGCATTCTTGACATATAAATGTAACTAAATTTGGTAAACACTTAATACATGTTTCTTCTATTACGTGTTGTGTATCGTTACATTTTGGACATATGGGTAAATTACGATTGTCGTACATTGTTACGTTTGTCGTTTCTTTGTTATCTCTGCTTCGTACCAATTTTGATATGTTTGTGATGTAATAACACCATATTGACCTTTGATTCTTATAGGTATATACAACGCAATTCTATATTTCCATTGCTTAATACGTCCAGAATAACTCTTTTCTAAGATTAAGGCTTTGCGATTACTTATTTTATGAAATACAGTATCACCTATTAAAAATTTAGGCGTTTGTGTACCGGAAGTTTTATTGATCGTTTCACAATCACAACATCCACTAAAAAGAAAAACAAACATTAATACTAATATTGATAAATTCTTCATATTATTTCTGTTTGTCTTTCCTGAATGAATACTTATCAAACCCCTTAGATGCGATCTTGTCTTCATTTGATATCTCTGGTATGGTTGGATTTGCTTGTCCTAATACACCACCTAAGTACATTGATATTTCTTGATATGCTAATACTGTTGGGAATATCTTGAAAAACTTGAACTTTTTAAGAGAGGTGTTGTAGTTTAATCTAAACTTATGGTCTGCATTTCGCCACGTGTCTAAGACAAATAATGGATTACTACTATCTATAAACATCTTCTCATGTCTGTCTTGTAGTGCTTTGCCATCCTTAAAGAATTGCTGAACACAACCCTGTCTAAACCAACCCCACCCCTTTTTATCGTAGTATCTCTTTATTGTCTTTTTATCGTAATGCTCATTGATAAAGGCGTCAACATCTTCTACCGTGTAGCAAACTGACTTAATATCTGGCTCACCCCAAGGCCCGTAAGACACGACGGTTAAAGGATAAATCTTACCACAAAAACCAATAAAATACTCATGGTGTTCAATATCTCTATGGTAATGATATAGTCTAGCTTCACTAAATGGATTATTGTCTAACAAAAACAGTTGTGGCTTACGCATATACATAAACTTTTGGTCTTGACCATAAGCCTGAATACAATCATAGTAGTCGTGAAAATTTGAAATAATTCTCATAATTAATCACCGCTATAGATAGTATGTGCTTCCCAACAAAATTCAGAAAAGAAGAATAAAGCTTTAACTTTTTTAGGACAATATTTTTGCCAAATTTCTTTTTTCTCACCAGTCACTTCATCAAAATATGTATCAAATAATCTTTCTTCAACTTTACTACCACAAACTGGACAAAATTTAGTGTCTTTGCTACTTGTATATTCTTTTTTCATTAGTTATCCAAATTAAAAAACATCCAACGTTTACGATTGTCAATAATTTCATCTTCGTTAATATGATACAAATATGTAATTAAACCGTTCCATGATCCAAATATATGCTCATGTGGTATCATACCAAACAACCAATTTGGTGCGTGTTCTTTACCTTGTTCGACATGTACTATGACTGGTTTCTTTTGTCTGTTAGCTAAAGTAAGTTCTTCATAAGAGCCACACATATGAACATTAACGTCTACATTTAGAATAATAAAGTCAGAGATATCTACCATTCTCAGGTCTGTAGCTCTGATGGTCTTCATATTTTTCTGTAGTTCGCTGTAATGACCTAATGATTTTAGCCTGTTGTGCTGATCTCTGTCGTCTACAGTTTCGCTACCAATATTAATAGGTTTCTTACATGGGTCTAATACAGTAACCCCTAAAGGCTTTATGACCTTAGTGATTCTTTCTCTCCAAACAACTCCACCGTCAGGAACACGGTCCATAGCACCGGCTAAGTAACATCGTGTATTTTCAAGTCTATTCACGATTTGTTCCTATAATGTAACGCTAAAGTCACAACTTGAACATCTAAATTCAACACGTTCACCATCATCATACGATTCGCTATTAACAGGCTCGTCACACAATGGACAAAAATTTTGCGTTTCCCATTCTTCTTCTGTTCTATTTGTCATTGATAAGCTTTCCTAAAATATGATTTATTTCGTGACATATCACTCTAGCATCTAAGCCAGAGTACTCTCTGGTAAACTCTTCACCCGTAATCATGAATCCGTTTACTGTGATTTTCTTTGGTCTCCAAACCTTAAACTGTTTACCGGGTATACTTAAGCATCCTTCAACGCCATTTACTCTACCGCTTCTCTTAGTGATTATTGGATTTATTATAACAGAGGGGTATAGGTGACATATGAAGAATGCTTTAGTAATTCCTACCTGTGGTGCTGATAGTCCCATGCCTTTGTGACTTTGACATAAGTACATCATAGCGTGTACTGTGTCACGTAACTCTTGGTTGATATCAGTAACATCAGTGCACTTTTGTTTAAGTATTGGATTTGGATACACAATAATCTCTAATTGTTTCATGCGTTAATCATGTTCCAAACATTGACGTTGACCCTGACGCCTAGCGGCTTTTTTCCAAATGCGGCGAGTATTGCTTTTGTTAGTCTTATTCTTGAAGTAGTCTTTCCCGCCAGCAGAAGTCTTCAAACCATAAAGACGAATATCACCAACATCAGGATTAGCAACATCATCATTGCGTGGCAATCCGTAAGCTTTCATTGTTACAACCTTTACAATTGTTTCATCAGTGGACCTATTGGGAATTGCACCCAAACTTTAGCCGTGCAAAAGCTATATGCTCCTGTTAACATTATAAGCCCATAAAAAGAGTAATAGAGATGCACCTTGAGCATCACTTCTAGGCTTTCTTATTACTCTCTTAGTGGTGGGAGTTGGATTTGAACCAACGACCTCAAGGTTATGAACCTTGCGAGCTACCAGACTGCTCTACCCCACGTCATTGTCTTTCTTCATAATGATGTATTCTATGACAATTAGAACACAACACATCACAATTCTCTTCTATTTCTGTTTTGATTAATTTCAAATTTTTTCGATCACAAACAGCCTGACTAATATCGAAGTTTTTCTTTGCTGCATCTCTGTGATGAAAGTCTAAAGCTGCTGGATGATCAAAACCACATTCAAGGCATTTTAACGTGTCTTTGTATGCCCACCAAATATTAGTGTATTGTTGTCTCCACTTTTTACTAGCTTGTGCATATTTTTCTTTATTAATGAGATAATGTTCATGAGTAAGTTTGGCAGTACATTTCTTACATACACTTCTTAATTTATCTTGATTATTGAATCTTTTAGAAAATTGCTCAACCTTTTTTCGTGTCCCACAAGTCTTACACTTCTTTGTCTTCATTGTATTCTACCACGTCGTTACACAAAGGTCAAGAAAAAATGGGCAAGTTTTTGCGTTAGGGTGATTTTTTAGTGATAAGATAACCCTGATGCTTCGGCCCAATGTTTCAATTTCAATTACGCCATTGGTTCGCCACAATCAACGTGCATTATAAGAATTGCTTCCCCATACCAGTATTCAGCACTTTCAAAATCTTCGATAGCATCAGTATACCATTGAATAGCTCCCTCAAAGTTCCATTCAGCGGATTCATAATAAGAAACGGCTGTACACCAATTTTCTTCTTCAAAAGCATCATCACCGTTTAGTTCTTGCGTATGTGCATATTCGTGATCGTCATCACCTTCTGCAACATTGTCATCACCGGATGCAAGCTGCGAATCAGCATATGCTACATCAGCCTCAACTAAAGCTATTCTTCGAGGATCACAATCAGGTGATTTCCAAGTATTAGTTTGATAAATAAATTCTGCAAGTTGTTTATTTGTGGCGTAAAACCGGGCTTCACCTGCGTCGTCTTCTGTTGGGTCTACTACCTCTTTTTGCATATCCATGTTCTCGGCTGCATCTTCAGCATCTTGCTCAGTGCAAGCTGCATAAATAATTGTAGAACACATCAACATAACAATTGTGACAAATCCTGTTTTTAAAAATTTCATTTACTTCCTTCTTTATTACTTAAAAATAGTTCTTTTGATTTAGGAGACATCTTACTTAACATTTCCTTTTGTTCTTCTGGAGTCATCTTACTGAAAGCTTCTTTAGCCTTCTTTTGTATAGACTCTCTCTTTTTACGAATTTCGGCTACTCTTATTTCAAGATCAGCCCTTCGTTTGGTCTTAGACTGTTCTTGAAACTCCAATACAGACTTAGCTACTGAAGCCGCAATCTCAGTATCACTGGCTCCCTGTTGAGGAACCCCAAAAACAAATACCAATAATGCAACTGTCACAAATGACGATATTACTGGTACAAAAAAGTCTTCAAATTTCATTTTCTTTTCCTTTAGAGGGTTAACTAACCCTAGTCCTATTTTAGTCAAGTACTACGTGTTTCCCAAGGTTTCAGTGCCAAAACTGGCACACTTCTTCTTTCCTTTTCTATCCTTTCTTTTTTCTTTAATAATTCTTGTTGTTTAATTAACGATAATGCTTCCTTATCTTGAGCCACCTGAGTTGTCAATAGTTGTGTCAAATCTAAACTTGACTGTTCTACTTGGGCAACTCCAACTGGTATATCAAAAACAAAAATACAAGTAGTAACAATAACCGTAGATAATACTAATGCTTGCATTACATCCTTCTTATCCATTTCATGTTCCTTCAAAGGTCCAAGTTAATAAAAGAGGGCAAGTTATGAGTAGGTTATTTTGTGTTCTAGCGTAGCAAGCTACACTCCAGAAATGATAGATAATCCTATTCGTCGGCCCTATGTTTCAATAAGAGTAAAAACCCCGCCCAAAGCGGGGGTGGTAGTAGATTACATACAACATTCTTGACAATAGCATGCTAAGATTGTACAAGCATCATCTAAATTAGTTGAAGAAATTCCTATATGCACCATGACATCATCTAAATGGTTAGTATTTGCTTCATAACGGCAGAATCCGTTTCCTGCGTGAGAAACACAGCTATCCCAATTGGATAAAATTTGAGCACTTATGGCACTACCAAGGTCTAAATCTCCAAGATCAAAATCAAAATCAGCATGCCCCATATCTGTATCCGCAAAACCAATCTCGTCATTTGAAGTATTAATATACCCCAAAATACATGCCTTGGGAACACATCCAATGGAAGGCGTGTAGCAAGGATCTGTCTTAGCATTGTAATCAGCCAAAACTGCATTGTACCGGTCTATTTCATCACCATATGCAGTAACAACTGAATTATGTTCTTCAACAGCCGCCGACCGATCACCCTGAAGATCACTAACGGCAGTTCCGCATGTCTGTTCCGTTTCAGCAGCATATACAAATGATACTGCAACAGTCGTTAGAATTATTACTCCAAACAAAAACTGAAACACAGCACTTGTAGCAAACCAACTCTTTTTCATTTTTTGAACCATTACAAAACTCCTTAAAAATTAAACATTGAAAAACTAAAATCCTTCTTCAGTTGAAGGAACATTCTTTACAGCAGAAGCCTTTTCCTTTTGCTGACTCCTTCTTTTTAAAATAATGTGCTTTATCTTGTCAACGACACCCAACTCAGCCTTACGTTTTGATAGCAATACGGCTTGAGATATTTTTACTTTCCACAAAGCATCTCTTTCAGCCTGCACTTTATCTATGGTTTCTTTTTTCACCACTCCAGTTATTGCTATGGACAGTCCTAATGCAAAAAGTAAAATAACAGCTTCTTTTACACTCAATATTTGTTTCAACCATCTAAAAATCTTTTTCATTTTACAAATTCCTTCTCAAAATCCAAATTAATAAAAAGGGCAAGTTTAAATGCTATCGAGGGGAAAATCTTAGAAGGATAACCCTCAGTTGCTATTCGGCCCTAAAGGTCTAAGTGAGAGGAATCGAACCCCCGATCTTGCGGACCCAAACCGCACGTGTTACCAAACTACACTACACTACACTTAGATGGCGAATGTCCTTATTGTTTACGCTAGGAAAGACAAACAAAAAACTAGATGTAATAAGGGCTAGTTTGTGCACGGAAAGTCGCGTATATTATTAGCCATGTTAACTCCTTAAACAGATGATGGTAATTGAGGCATTTCACGATCAGACTTATCTGCTGCTTCATACTTATGAGTATGTGCATCTTTAACTATGCCATTTAAGTAAACTGCTGGTCCTGTTACACCATTCTTACCTTTGTCGTGATGGTGACCATCATTAAAACTAGTAATATCAGTATCATTGTTCATAGTGTGTGAGTGATCTTGTGTTACTTCTGTTTCAAAATTATCACTCAGTCTATTTGCTAATGTTTCATTAGTTTCATTCAGCAACTCTTGTGCACGATTTCTCTTATTTAATGGCATACCTATATTTTCTTTCTGTACTTCATGTTAATTTCGTTAAAATTAGTACCACAATTTTCATCAAGCTGTTTAGTTTTTTCAACATCTAAATAAAACAAATGTGTACTATTGTCTTGTTTACATAAAGGACAATACCAATCGTCGTTGGTATCATCCAATGTCAACAACACTAAGCAGTCTTTACATACTGATGGACCTAATCCCATTACTCACCTTAAACTACATCATCTAGTACTGCTACTGGTACTGGTACTGGTACATCATCCACAGGAGGGACTACGACACTATCGAGACCCAACTTGGCTACTTCAGCTAATACAGCATCAAAAGATAGCTTAGCTGCAACCTTAGCATCATGTTGAACTGTGTTTGCATCATTTAGTGCTAACTCAGCATCTTGAAGCTCTACCCCTCTAGTGCCAACTACAACGTCAGCAGCTTCTAAACCTGCAACCTTACCACCAAAATCATTCAATACATCTTGTACACTCATTACTCTTCTCCTTAAAAAATATGGGGTCGGACCGGGCAGATTTAAGCAACCGGATCTTTCTCCTACATGGGAGAATGTTTTTTTTAAACTACACGACCATAAAAAAACAAAAGCTGCCGAACCACGGCTTGTACGTGGATCTTCCCCCTATAGTGGGGATGCTCTAATCACTGTTGAGCTATTCGGCATTAAAGAGGCTACACTCCGATTTAAACAGAGATTTCCTTCTTGCGGAAGGCGTCTTTTAGCGTTAGACGACATAGCCTTAAAATTTAAATATGTTGCCAACTTTTCCTATGTATAATATTCCATACATTTGATTTGCTGATATTAGTTAAAAGTTAAATTTCTATCGGACAAAGTCTGCCATGATTGCTGGTACACTGGAATCGAAACCTACCACGTCCATCATACCGGCATCGGTAGGATCTGCGATACTAAACTGATTAGCAACCATACCTACAACGATTAACTTAGCATTGATACCCATCTTCTGTCTGTAGTCTTTCAACGCCTGACAAGGATGAATACTACCAGCCCAAGTCTCACTATCAGTATAAATAATAAAAGCATCTACTTCTATTTTGTTTTCCTGAGCGTAAATCATAGGTAATGCACAATCAGTACCACCAGCAGGCATCCTTGCTGTAGAATCCATTACATCTTGAACTGAAGATGCTTTGTTAACATCAAACGGTGTAATTCCCATTCGTACTCTGCTGCCAAAGCCCCCATATGGAATAGTGTTATCACTAGCAAATGCTGTAACATGAGTTAGATTTTCAGTTCTAACAGTAACAGTTGCCATTGCAGCCGCAGCTTCTCTAGCACGAATGAACGTACCAGATATAATAGCACTATCCCAAGACATAGAACCTGAAACATCGATAGCTAATAGATGACGTTTCCCTGTAGGAATTACACAACCAAAAGCTAAGCTAAATGCTTGATCCAAACCATAATTAACATTAGAGTCAGGATTCCAGTTAAGGCTTCCTTTTATACCGTGTCCGTTTCTGTAAACACTACCCGCCATTAAGATAGACAGAGGGTGAATACCTGAATTTTTAATAAACTCAGCATTCTGTAATCGTGATGCAACCAATTGAGAAGCTTGTGACATTGGACTTAATAGACCAACTGCTGTCATTTTACCTAAATTACGCACCATAGCCATAGCTGGCATATTCTCTAAGAGTGCTTCCCAAACAGAAGAATCATTCAAGAACTGAGTAGGAATACATTCCCTTACTAAGCGATAGTCGTTAATAAGTCTAACGATCTCACTAGCTGACGTAGCTCTTTTAGCTTGTTCAACTGCGTGAAGGGTTCCAATTTCGCTAAATGGAAATGGCTCTTTACCATCAATCACATAACTCAAAACTTCGTTAACGAAACCAGTAGCTTTAGGATGCGATAGTCGCAAAAGGTCTTTGTGTGACCATCCATTTCGCTGTTGGTACTTAGTAACCTGATACGCCAATGCTTCAGCATCCTTAGAGGTATACCAATTAGCAATAGCTTTTCGTAATCCTCTACCCCAACCTCGTAAATGCTTAATATTTTCTGCGAATTGAAAAAGATGTGTACCAGTCCTACATACAAGACTTAACTTGGACAAAGCATACCCTGTATGATTATTAAACTGAGGACTAGCACATATAGCTAATGCAAAAATTGCAGGATCGTTTTTTGGTGCACGTTTCTCAACGCTGATCTCAACAATTCGATCTATTGTTTTAGCAGGCATGTCTCTCAAACACTCTATAATGCATTGAGCATTTGCAATCGTAAGCTCTTTTTGTGATGCGTAGTATGAACCACCATCATTACCAAGAATAAGGAAACGATCTAATCTTGCCCATTTATCAATCTCAAACACGAATCCGCCAGCAGAGTTCTTTACTTGACTCTTACCGGGAATAGCTTGTGATTGTGAAGTTTTCTTAGTTGAAAAATCAGTTGCATAGTTAGTCATTGTCCTAATCCTTCCTTTTAGTAAAAGATGGGCAAAAAATTAGAAATTGAGTTTTTAACCGCTCTGCCATTGAGCTACCTCTTTCGAGGACGGGACTCGAACCCGCATCAGCCGTTTTTAATACGATAAACAATCTCAGTCGGCCCAAATGTCTCTTGTCTCATGTAATATTATACAGCACAAACAGCATTTTGTCAAGAAAAATCGATAAAAAAAACCGGAATTTCTCCCGGTTTTAGTATTTTCGGGCAAGTTATTTTTAAGGGAGTTCAGTTTTTTAGATAACCCTTAAAGTTCGGCCCAATGTTTTCATTTAGCCTTGAAAAGTATTAGGCTCATCTTTCTCAAGTACACCAGTAGGAATGTCGCTGCGATTAACTTCTCCACCTTTACGTTGACAGATAGCATACAATGTACTAAGTAAGTTACGCATGTTAACAGATTCAAACTTAGTGATCATGTTGTGCTGATGACGTGAGTCTAACCGAGACATTTCAGTGAAGAAACCATCAAGATAGGTTACAAATGATCGTCCAAGATCGTTTGGACAATTAACTGTAGTTAACTGTGGAATATCTGGATCTGTGTCGTTTAGCATCCACACAACAGAAACTGGTCTCCCAACTGGTCCTAATGAATTATCAACACTTAATGCTCGCTCATCATAATCATCAGCTAAACTACGAGTAGTATCGGCTGCTCTAGCTTCTAATTCTTCTTGTGGAGCATCCTCTGGATGATATGTTATACTTTCAAGACTATCGGCTATTTTATTAAGCTCATTAACCATATATGTATTTAGGTCGTCATTCCAACCAGAAAGTGCATGGAACTCATTATGAATTCTCTTGGTTAGTTGCATCCTAAATTTCATAGTTTCCCCCATCACAAAATGGATTCCAACATTTGGAAAACTCATTACTGTACCATCAAACGTATTCATAATTAACCTTCTTTCTTATCTACTGTCATTAATCTCATCAGTTCCTTGTTTACCCAAGTATCTACTGCATCAGCAATATCTTTTGGGTTTAACACCTGACCAAACTCTTTGTTACGTAACTTTGTAACTGCTATTTGATATAATTTACCTAAAGTAGCATTTCTTAAAATTTCATCAGCTTGTAATTCATTAAATTCACTACTGGTTAGTTTAGCCATATACCCATTCACAACCCAATTATCTATAGCATCAGCAGCTTGTTCTTGTCCCAACAAAGGAACGCCCGGTCTATAAGCTAGTCGTCCTTGTCTTAAATAAGACACAGCCTCTTTGTACAATTGACCTTTCACTGCCCATTCCTCCGGTTTTTCTCCGTTATGTTGAGCCAATTCCCACTGTTGTCTAGTATGTTCATTAACTATTGGTGGCCTATTTATATTATACACGTCTAACGCAAAATTATCAACCTTTTCTTCCTTTTTCCCGAAAAAATCTTCAATTTTATTTTTTGCAACTCCACCTGCTTTTTTTGCGGCACGTCTTACAAACCAAAATGCTATTCTACCACCAACCACACCTAATTTTCTGGTTAAAAAGGGACCCACAAAAGAACCCAATAATAAAGAACCCAGTATCACGCTGGTATTCTCAACCCCATTACCAGTTAGACCATATGGTGATACTTTATTATCTAACCAATGATTAGTTTTACCTTGTAATGCAGTTATGGTTGTTAGGCTTTCTTTATATTGATTCCCTAATTGATCATACGAATCTTTAGCTCCGTCTAAATTCATTTGAAGTTGATCTTTTTTATAAGTTAAGTCTTCTAATTGTTTCTTCCATAATCTTACTTGACCTTCTAAACCAATATTATTATCGTTAATCTGACCTAATTTAAGCTCTAAGTCTTTAATTTTCTTATTAAGATTATCTATTTCTTGAGAATCTTTAGGTGTAGGATCAGGAGTATTAGGATTATCGGGCCATATTCCATCTGGACCACTACCATTACCACCATTATCAGGATTAGGTTGTGGATTAGGTCTTGGTTGACGTGGGTCTGGACCCGGTATTCTAATTCCCGGTCCCCACGGTGGTCCACCGAATAATCTAGGTATTAATGGAAAACATTGATCTGTAAGTAATTCATCTTGTGTATGTAGATCGAAACTTTTGTTGTGTTTATTACATAATGGACAATGTAATGTTCCATTTACATCAATATGGTGCTCTTTTCCTAATTTACACCTATGACAATCTGAATGTGGATCTTCACTTTTATAATCAGTATCAGTTTCAGATATATGATAATTTGTTTCTATTTTATCTGGTATAGCTCGTCTATCTATCATATCATAAAGACGATTAATTGTTAATCCTGCCCCAAAATTTGGTGTCTGATTACCAACAAATGATTTTTCACCACTAATTCGCCAAGTCACCATACCAATCCAATAAGTTTTATCATTAATAACAGACGTAACACCACTACCACTTTGTCCACCTTCAGGTGGCATCGTAAATGACATTATATTTTTCTTAAGCTTTAATACTCTAGCTATCCAAACTTGATTCCATCTACCAGCCGGATAACCTGCTCCTTGTATCTTCATGTTAGAAGTAATCAGTGTATTTCGTGGTGCTAAAGGTATAATGTTGGGCACAAAACCATTGAGGCTCTTTTTACTTATCTTTAAAAGTGCTGCATCTAACGATGTATCCTCAACGTAATATTCCCAAGTGACTTCAGCAGGTATTTCACTACTCATATATCCATCAACTGTAAACTGCACAGTAATTCTTGTATGTCCATTAATAACATGACCATTAGTAAGGATATAGTAATCATTGCCTTTATCCATAATAACAGTACCTGTGCCGATAGACTTACTAAAATACTTATAGACATTAATTCTACAGGCAGCTTTAGATGATTCCTCCATTGTAAGTGGTGTAGCACCTACATTAGACACTAATATAAACATTAGTGCTAAACCCAATAAATATTTCATATAGTTCCTTTTTCTTAGTCTGTATAATCATGTTTGACTGTAAAAAGATAGTCAAATAATGCTGACTGTGCTATATCTGCTGGAGAAGTCCTTTTATCTGACAGATTGGGACATGGATCTTCGTAGTTCATTCGGTAGCTATATGTGACAACAGTGGAACATACATATGCGTCAGCTACAGATTCATCACCGTTTTTTGACCTAGTGATAATTCTGAAAAATGGAGCATATCCTTTAAATATCTCCCAAATACTTTTCCATCCATAGCTAGTACCAGTTAAAGACAATGCTGTTCTAGTAATATCTTCTCTAATTTTTTTAGTTAAAATTTTAGTATACCATTTTACTTCGTTATCAACAATCTCGTGTTGCATAACTTTAGGTTTAGGTCGATACACATCTATTGTATTGCCTTTAAGCTGACTTTCTAACAAGACTGACCTACCACCCTTGAATTCACGTTGTTCAACTAGATATAATTCCTTATTATCCCAATGAGCAAGACCAACATGTGAATGTGTACCACCTGTATATTTAGTAATCCACCAACCTATACTAGGAAATCTAGGTGCACGAAATAACAAAACATCACCTTCTTCAATTAGTGTTTTTGCTTGTTTATTATAATCTAATTGTATCTTATTCATATTCAAGCCTATTGAGACGTTGTTTAATATCTTTAATATTGTAGTCTAAGGCCATATCCTTCTTATGCATATCTGCAATTATTTTTGTTAATTCTTTTTGTGCTTCGTGCATTTGTAAAGAAGTTTCTGTCTGAACTTGTATTCTAACACCCATCTTAGCCATTTCTTGACTCATGGTATTTACAGAATATCCAAGCCAAAGTGTTACAGATATAAAAACAGTACTAACTAAATATGAGATAAACTGATTAACGCTTTTTGTCAAGGTATCGGTCATATTGACTCCCTTTCTGTATTAAAAAAGGTCGCTGACTAAATCAGCCAACGACCTTGTTGAAAACAAATTATTCAAGTAACTATTATGTAGAAGTTCTAACTGGATAGTTGGCTTGAATTGGGAGTAATGGACCTTCCATGAATACAAATTCACCGGGAACTGCATAAGTTGGATGAGCAGCACTATCAAGTGCATCAGTTGCTCCACCAGCTACTAGAGGATCAATGAAGGTGATTAAATCACCTGCGGTTGCACCTTTAGTTACTGCACCTGTTACATAATCCCAAGAATCTTCAGCAAGTGCACGATAAGTATTGATGGGATGATTATGGTTACGATGGAAGTCTGAGGCTGCGAATGACATAATAGTATTTGCAACATTAGCTACAAATCCACCAGCCATATAACGAGCAATATATCGACCTGTTACCATAACTCCAAAAGAACCACTGACTGTTCGGAAATCACCTTCAGTTGTATCATTTACTGTAAATTCAACACTTGTTGCGACATTATCAGAATCAATAACTTCAGTAACTCTATGAGTCACATTGTAATTGGTAGGTACAGTACCTTCAACGAAAACCATACTACCAACAACTAAACCGTGAGCCGTTGCATTAATTTGAACTCTACCTGTACTTGATCGTTCAGTAATGTTAATAATGGTAGTAGTAGCACTCTTTTGTACTGACTGAACTCCATTGTATTCATTACCTCTTGGGTCTGATCCGTAAACTAACTGTGCTTCAACGTTTGTAAGCATTGATAAATTAAGAAAACGTCCAGATGCGATAGTGCCAGCATGAAGGATTGTTCCACCATCATTGTCTGCTGCACCACTTGTGACTGCTTGTGTTGCCATTATATGTGCCTTCTATGTATAATAGAGGACTATTCCTTTGATCCTGAAATAAAAATCCATTTCCTATAATATTATACACATTTTTATCATTTTTTTCACATATACAGCTTTCTCACACTTTCTATAGCACAAATTACATGTTTTCTAGCTGTTTCATGACTATATCCGTTAGCTTTACCTATTTCCTTAAATGTCATATCATTATAAAATCTTTGTTTTATAATATTCATTATTTTATCTGGTATATCCTCAAGAGCTTCATACATAGCTAATCTATCTTCTAAAGAAAAGTTACACTCTCCTACTTTTTCTTCAATATTTTCAGTATAATCAGCAAATGACTTATGTGTATTAAAATATTTTGTTGCTATGTGTGCCTGATAATAACATTGCCATCTTACATGTTTAAATAAAAATGTTGTAAACTTTACATTAGGAAACTCTTCTATTGACCATGTTTGCAATGTTCTCCACAAGGCCAGTAATTTACAAGAATGTAATTCTTCATGCGATAGAATACATGTAGTACCACTACTTGCGATTGCACTACTCATAATTTTTAAATTATCTAAATTTTGACATGCTTCTTCAAAAGTCTTGTCATCAATTTTTTGCTTTATCATAAATACCTTTGATACCCTTTTCTAATTTTGCTGTCCATTGTCCATCCACTATATTCATTTTAATAGCACTATGAACATCAACCCAAATATTTTCGTCTACATCCCTAACAAACTTATTTACAGCTTTAACTGTTTTATTGCCACATTTCTTAGCAATCTCTTTGATGAATTTTTCGTATTGTTTAATTGAGAATTCAGAATATTTTTGCTGTAATTTAATATAATCTTCATATAGTTCATATTGTACGGGATGGAACATTATAGTTGAATGTTTAGTGGCATATCTTTCTGACCCATATATAAGTATAAAAGCACCGCAAGAGTATGCTCTACCAGCACATATTGTTGTAATATTGATACCATTTTTTATAGCTATTTCTATCTCATCAATAATAGCCATAGCAGCTTCTACTTCTCCACCTTCTGAATTGATATATATGTATATTTTCTTAAACTTTTTTTCAACTAAAAACTTCATCTGCTTAACAAACGCTAAGCTTTGTTCTTCGTTAATTTCCCCATTTATAAAAATTCTCCCCGAACCAATCATGGTTGTGTCTATTTCGTTCATGTAATTTTCTATTTCATTCATATGACTTTCTTTATTATTTTTTACCTGATTTTTATTAATTGGTGTATAATACATTGGATTCAATACATAATATATTTAGGAGATATAAAATGCTAAAAACTTGCCTTAAATGCAATCAAAAAAAACAATGCCCAGAAGATTTTCACAAAGGTAATAAAAAGGGGGATGGCTCTCACTATTATCATAGTTGTAAAAGTTGTTTTAATAAATATATGACTGAATATAAATTAAAAACCGGAAGAATTAAAAACCCACATAATACTCCATTAGAAAATTTAGTGAATCAAATATTCGGAAAATTAACCGTTATTCAATATGAGGGGAAGAAAAAATTTAAAAATCGTAAAAAACATATATGGTTATGTCAATGTGAATGTGGTAATACAAAAATAATCGAAGAATCAGGCTTAAAATCTGGTAAATCTAAATCTTGTGGCTGTGTTCGTAAACAAGTTGGTAATAATAGTTTAAATTGGAAAGGCTACAAAGATATTAGTATAACTTTTTGGAATAGTATCAAAAATAAAGCTACAGAAAGAAATCTTGAATTTAATATTACTGTTGAGTATGCTTGGGAACTATTTGAAAAACAAAATCATCAATGTTCCCTAAGTGGATTAAAATTAAATTTTTCTAAAAATAGTAAAGATAGGGGCATTGCCTCATTAGACAGAATAGACAGTACAAAAGGCTATATTGAAGGCAATGTTCAATGGCTACACAAACATGTAAACATAATGAAATTGGACCATAAACAAGATTATTTTTTAAAATTATGTAATCTTATTATTAATACTAATCTTGCATAATATCAGACTGTAATAAAATTCCACCAGACAGTTCCTCTGACTGTTCATAAAGTAAAACGTCATTCAAAAATCTTTCAAATTCTTCAGGTGTTTCATCTTTTGTATATGTATACATACATTCACCGTTTGGAAAAACGTAAATAGCCCAATGATCAAAAGCTTTTATTAAATCTTCTTTAAGTTTTCCTATTTTTTCACAAATATCAGGATCTTGAATGGACTCTATTTGTTCATCTGCGACATGTTTGCCACACAAACCCTTTTCGATAGCTATTCTTACATCACGCCATTCAAACATTTTGCCTTTAGCAACCATAAATCTTAAAGGAGATATAATAAATAATACTTCAACACCTAATGTATTATCCAATATATCTTTAGCTTCTTTATCAATATTAAAATTTGTATGACCCATCCAAAACTCAAATTGTCTGTATGGATTCATTTTATCATTGACTCTAAATGGACCCCAAGGTGTTGACATAATAGCGGGCATTTCTTTTTCTTCAGAAAAGCCGTCATCATACACTTCATTTACCTCTTCATTTTCATCAACATCCTCTCCAGTTAATTCAATATGTTGACTTTCCCAAGAAATTTCTCTTTTGAAGATGTTCATGTTTTCCCTTAAATATTATATGTTAATTTGACATATTTTGACAAATTAAATAGTAACTTTACCGAAGTCTAGTTTCTCAAAGGACTTATAGCCTTTAATGGTTACGTCTTCGTAAGTCCAATCAAAAATTGACTGACTATTAGGCAACTCTAATATTGGTAGTTCAAGAGGTACACGCCCTACTTGTTCTCTAGCTGCATCCACCTGATTCAAATAAATGTGACAGTCGTTAAGAGTACCTGTGAGGTTGCCCGGTTTGAGACCTGCATGGTTTGCTAATAAAGATAGCAATAGAGCGTAAGAAGCGATATTAAACGGCACACCTAACATCAAATCACAAGAACGTTGATGCCAAATTAGGTTAAGCGTATCTGCATAGACTACTACATTCCACGCAAAATGACATGGTGGCAATGCCATCTGACTGATTTGATTGGGATTCCACGCAGAGCATACCATACGTCTATCAGTTGGATTGTTTACTAGTTTGTCGGCTATGCTTTGAAGTTGGTCTGCACCTTCCGCTACACCATCCAATAATCTTGCGTAATAATCCAAATGTTCGTCAGGATAATCGTCATACTGTTGACCAAATTTACGCCACTGATAACCATAAATAGGTCCAAGATCATCCTGCTGTTGTTGTACGTGTCTCCTAATCTCTAATTGAGCCTCTGGAGTGAGGCTTTCAAACTTAAATATATTACACTGTGTTAAAATGCTGTCAACAAGTTCTGGATTAGCCCACTCGTTCCAAATCTTACAATGTCTATCAGTGTACCAAATTTTACTAGTGATACCTTTAATGAATCCTTCTAGCTCTACAGCTATAGTTTTGATTGGCATCTTCTTAGTAGTCAATAGAGGAAACCCGTCCTGCATATTGTGTGAGAAGATTATGTTGGGTAGACCTATTGTGTCATTGTCTAGTGTGTCAACATTGCCTTTGTCGTCTACTCTTACTGGTTTTTTGTACATGCCGTTATCTAAAACGTTTTGTACGATATCAATATACTGTTTCATAAACTATTTGTCCTAACAAAATTTAAAACTTTAGCGTCATCATTTAATCGATAGCATTGCGTGGTACGCCATCTATTTTCATAGATATAGGGGAAAAACGTATCACAATCATATTTTCCTTTGATTGCTGTCAATATAATATAGTCTACCAAGTCTCTTTCTAAAAACTCTGAATATATTTGTTGCCCACCAATAATCACAAAGTCATTTTTATAGTACTCACACAAGAACTCAATTGTTCTAAACATCTTAACGTTCTTGTATTTGTCATCCATGCTTAATGGTTGAGTTTCATGGCTAAGAATAACATTCTCTCTTCCTTTGAGTTCCTTGTAGTTTATACTCTTCCACGTCTTACGACCCATGACTACAGTTTTACCCATAGTTTTGACCCTGAAGTGTTCCATATCGGCACTATTGTGCCAAGGAATATCGCCATCTTTACCAATGCCTAAATTCTCATCACAAGCAGCTATAATGCTGATCATAGTGCAACTCCAATCTCTCATACAGTTCGTGCATCTCTAACATAAGTTTATTCCTTAACTTCGTGGCTCAGTAGGAGTTCCACCTAGCCGTTCAACATAATCTGCTAATAATCTAACAACTTCTAAAACAGATAATCCACCACGCTCTTGCATTCGCTCATAGTCCTGTTGACTGCCGCATTGTTTTCTATATTCAGCGTGAGCAAGACGCAAAACAGTTTCATTCATCATAGGTACACCTTCTCGACGCACCATCAAATCACTAAGACTATTATCTATTTGCATTACCCCTTTTGGTTCATCTTTGTCCCAAGAACAAAAATAATGTCGGGGTTTAAAATTTTTCCACATCATAAATCCATTCTCATTTGGTATTCGTAATTTTGAAATCCACATTTCTCATAGAATGGGATATTATTCAGACTACAATCTAAAATTACTTTATAACATTGATTTACACCAGCATAACTAATGGCCCTTAATACTAATGCTTCACCTATACCTTGACCACGATGACTATCTAATACAACCACGTCTTCGATCAATCCTACATATCCACAACGATGTATAAACTTATGCAGTATATGTATTGATGCTGTTCCAACAACAACATTGTTTTCTAAAGCTACCCATACTTGACCATTCATTTTAGACATTACGTGAGAATGTGCTCGAATAGCTTCTGTTGGTCCTAAATCAACCTCAGTCAATTCTGACAGAACTTCAAGAAAACCCATCGTCATATGTTTAGCCGATAACGTTTCTATATAATGCATGGCTTATCCTCATAGAACTCAATTTCTTCTACAATGATTTGTTTACTATTATCATTATTGGGACTACCTGTTTCAAATCTTAACTTGGCCATTTTAGTATTTTTGGGTAGCTTAAATTGAAAGTGATACTCTTCATTGTGACCAGATTCGTCCCAACACGTGACTTCAATTTCCATAGAATTATCCTAATTAAATTTTGGTTGATCTGTCGTATATTTAAATACTTCAGTTGGTTTAATAACCGGTCTATTAACATGTATATCATTTAAAGCTTTATTAGCTTCATGTATAATATTTAATGAAGTCATAAATGCTTGTAACTCTTCATTTTTATTTTTAAGTAAACATTCCTTATTAATTTCATCTACAATTATACTTGTTAATCCACCAGAATCTAATTGAAAAAGTATATTAGCAATTATTGGTGCTGTATCTATTGTAAAATTAAAATCTATTTTAATATTTAATTCATCAGTACTGATAATGGTTAAATAAGATTCTTGTTTTGGTTTACTGTTTAATTTTTGGAAAAATGTCTTAATCATTTTTATTGGATTCATTTTGTTCTTTTTCTTGAAGAATGTATGGAAAATCATTAAGAGGAAATATAGGTCCATTGTAAATTGGTTTTAAAACAAAACCATCATACGGTAGTATCATTTGATTGTTGATATATATATCCCGTTGTTTTTTTGATTCTGGACACCAAAGTATATAAGACTGTAGCAACGCAAACCCTATACATAAACAGGTTAAGAATCCTAACATAAAGTTTTTCATGTAATTGCCTCTAAAAGTTTCTCTGCTGAGTTGTCCCAACTGAATTTTTCTGCTGTTTCTATGCCTCTATAATTAACACATAGTCCTTCATTTTGTTTCAAAGTATGTAACAGTTGTATTTCGTTCACAAAGCCGCAAATAACATCCTGACTAATCTTACCCCATCTTCCTTGATTGAAGAACCACTTACCATCGTAAGCATCTTCTAATCCGTCTATAGCTATCATCTTAGAATTTAATGGTGTACAATACTCTGTGTGTCCTGAATAGTTAGTTGTGATAATATGCTTACCACAGGCCATCATCTCAAGAGGCTCAAGGTTCCATCCTTCTGCTCTGGTTGGAAATACTCCTACATCAGCTTTGTTTATTAACCTTACCATATCTTTCTGTGTTGTCTGACGAGGAATAAGTTTGATCTTATTACTTAATGGTGATTCTAAGTATTTCTTTTCCCAAAAATCAGTCTCTTCTTGTGTATTGAAACAATTGTCACACATCATCCATAATTCAACATCATCTTCTTGAGTAAAAGCTTGGTTAAACATATCAACTAATACATCGTGACCTTTCCTAACTTCCCATTTGCCTATATTAAGAAAGACAGTTTTCTTGTTACTATTTGGAACATTACTTGGCTTAAAGATACTACAGTCTACACCTAAAGGAACTACACTAGTAAAACTTTCAACATCACGATTCTCTTTTTCACATTCTAAAACCTGTAGTTCCATACTCATTATATCTTTGGCCCACTCAGAACACACTATCCATTCATCACAAGATAATAGCTGGTGTTTCTCTAGGTCACTGAAAGTGTCTAGTTCAAAGATCGGCCATCCAATATGCCTACCACGACCAATGAACGTTGCCATGTCATGCTGATGCCATATCTTGACGCATGGTGCGTCCGGATTAAAAAACTTGGCCCTATCTATTCCTTCCTTAATGATTTCGTGATCAGACGGATCAGCTTCTATTGTCTTAGGATTGATCGGAAACAACGCCACATCAACATCTGCTCTGACTAAAGCCTTGTAGATATTGAGAGTAACATATCCATAACCTAATCTATTAATAGGTCCATATAAATTAAGCTGCATTATTTACTCCAACTAGTAACGTCATTACATAATTCAATAAAATTATTTTGAGACATGCTCTGTTTAGCCATATTAATATCCTTGTGTAAAAATTGTACGTTACCCTCAATGAACAGTATAAGTTTAGATCCATTAACACGGTCTCTTCTTGTAAATGGTAGTAAAAAACAACTTATAGTTATATTTTTTCAAAGAATAATATCCATAGTTTAATGTGTTTCGTTCACCATCAATTTCCATATTATGAGTTTTTGTGTGATAATAAAGACCCACTTCTCCATTAAGATGTTCAATCCAATAATACGTTCTCCAATTAAAATCATATTTACCTCTTTTGTCTTCAAATTTTTCTAATACATTATATACTGTATTTCCTTTTAAAGTATTTAATTCATGAGCATTATTAATATTCGGATTTTGTACAATATTTGTACATATTGCACCCATTATTAACATTATAACACACAAAACAGACCCAACAGTTTTTATAACTAGCCATAATGGTTCAGTTGTTTTTTCTAAGTTAAGTTCGCCTATTGACACCCAAACAATATAACATGGAACTATTATCGCTAAAAGCGTAAATATTACTAACATCATTAGTCTAGGCTCCTCATTCCTTCTGCCAGTTCTTTAATCATGGCTTTATAATCTTTCTTGATTTTATCATGACGATACTCTGTGTATTGGATAGCACCTAAGAATGGTATTAATACAATACCCCATGCTGCCACATAGACTAGAATAGCTGGTGTCAATACTATACTGACTAAGGTTGCCCATATAACAATTGCTCCACCAACAACTATCGACATTGGAAGTTCCATGTACATTTTAAACAATTTCTTCATTACTATTCTCCTAAAAATCAAGTTTATGACTTTGAGACTGAACTTTAACGTAAGGATTACTCTGATGGTGACTATAAACGTATTTTTTTGATGGATTTACGAAATCTGCCAACGCTGACAAGATTAATGTAGACAACATATCTTCTTGGTCTCGTCTACTTAAAGTATGATATTTATCATTGTTGTGGAACACTATATGTGTTTCTGCAATCTTATATTTGCTGGATACTTGTATAAATGCCTGATTAACTCTACCTTCACGTTCGTCTACACCTTTGCGTAATTTAGTTAAAGAAGCAGTGCATCCTAATCCAACAATTTTATCCTCTTCACAGTTATTGCTGAACGCTGTATACATAGCAGCTTGACATAACCTATCAGCCATATTTATACTACAACACTTCTCGTCCGGTCCTACAGATCCTATAAAATCAGATAGATCCTCAATAGAATATGGTACTCTTGCTCCCATAAATACACTAGATGCTCCACCACGTTCTAATAGCTCACTTATGGCTCTTGTGCCACCACCTGTGATTGCCATGTAGATTTTTCTATCACATTCAAGAATGTCATTGATTACTTCAGTCATCTATTAATTCCTTATTATACTCTATGTTATCTTACTGAATATATTGTATATTTTATTGGATCAATTTTATCTAATATATAATTTCTTCTTTTTAATGCTTTTATTGCTAATGTCATAGTTTTAATACTACCCATTTTTCTTAATTTTTTCATTTCTTTTTCAACTCTAGGATGACGAGAAAAAAGATCGTCAATATCTAAATCTCCTTCTACAAAACAAATCAAATCATCTCTGGAGCTAGAGTTTTCAAAAAATACATCCCATTTAATCATCTATTTTACCTGCACATTTCTTATGATACCGTTTACCGTTTTGTTCGTAAAATTCTACATAGCCGGTTCTAACTGGTTTCTTATCACCCCTAATGGGTTGCTTACATGCTGCACACATCCCTGCTGTATCTGATAGAATTGCTACAATTTTGCCTTTGGCCATACTGGACCCTTTGATAAAAATGCTCTTAGTTGTGTTTGACTTTTGTAACCTACGATCCTTCCGTACTCTTTTCCGTCATTCGTCATTAAAATTATACAAGGAATACTACCGACCTTGTACTTCTTCATTATTGGTTGATTTTTCTTCAGGTCAACATCTATTTTGTGGGGCTTATACTTAGCACCTGCTGTATTGCTTTTTGTCCCTCTGTATTTCTTTAATTGATCTATTACTGTCTTATGTCGCCAATGTGGTTTCATTAGGTTACATGGGCTACACCAATCTGCTGTGAAGTAAACTACATACAATTGTTTCTTAGGTGGTAATACTATTGTTGCTGTCGTAGTATTATTTGACTCTAAATACTTTTGTAATGTTTGACAACTTTCTTGATACTCTCGTCCCACAGTTACTAACGCTACCCATATACAACAATAAGTAGCAACAACAACTAATCCAATCAACAAACCCATATTCATCTTATCGTTTGTAATTTTCATAACCAACTCCATATGTATAATAACATAATAACAGGAACAGCCAATATTACGTTAGCTATAATTATTGCAATCTTAGCTCTTTTCGGCTCCATTTCAGAATATATATCAATAATAATAAGAGGAAGAAATGTTAATAACGTTTTTATCACAACTAAATATTCAAATCCAAATTCTTTCCAAATAAATGAACAAATAGGATTATATTCTTGATCTGGACCAAGAAGCAAATATGATCCAATCAAATCAAATATATTTAAAACAACAAACAAAATATAATATTTATATATTGGCTTTTTCATCGAAATGATGCCTAATTGGTTTTATAATATAATGTCCAATAAAACCACCGATAGTTGGTTTACCAACCTTTTGTCTTAGATAATTTTCAAGTCGAGTTAAAGGACATAATGATCTACTAAATATTGTAATTAAAATAAAGCTATTTAGTGGCATCCAAACATAAACTGGATATGTGAATGGTAACACAAAAAATGCAATCATATTAATGGTTACTACAAGCATATGTGCAGATACAACAATAGCCAATGCACATGGCCACACTTGATCTATTTTCTTAGGTTTTGGTGCTGGCTCATACAAAGTCTTCAACATCTGAAGACTAACCTTTAATGAATCGTTCTCTGTGTGTTCACCTATTTCGTCACTAAGACGTGCCATTAGTTCCTTAGCGTCTGCTTCATCAAGATAGTCTGCAACGATGGTAATAACATCGACTGCTTCTTGTTGACTCGTTGGCATTATTCATCCCACTTTCTACTAACAATGAAGCCTATAACAATATACCCTACAAGGACACACGCTGCAATGAGTAGTAAATTATTCATAATTGTATCCATATAATTCCATGAGTCTCAGAGCATCTTCAGATAAATGATGGTCAATCTTTGGGTATTCTGTTTTCCAAGCGTCTACATTAACAGGATAATAATCTGATGCATCTTTTATTCTTCCATACCATTTATTGTTTGTAAGCTTATGTATTCTTTTAAGTAATTTTTCTTTGTCGTGTACAGCATCTTCATACTTAACTATTATATAATTTTTAGATGACAGCTTATGTGTTAGCTGTATCAATCCTCTATTAAGTTGAACCCAGTGTGCACACGCCTCATGAATTGTACAATATACCCAATGTTTTCGTGGTGAGCCATTTTTATAATGTCTTAAAGAAGAACTTATAAATGCACGACAATCTCTAATACAAAAAATGAATTTTGTTCCGTTTGGTTCAGCATCTAACATTTGTGTGTGATATTTTGGCAATACATATGAAGGAAATTTATCGCCAACGATCTCATAGCCTTGATGATGTAAAAACTCTATGCTCTTTAATTTATCTTCTCTAATATATGATCGAAATTTATCAGGATCTATTCCATCTTTTATACAATCTTCACTAAAAGCTTTCCACCATTTACCATCCAATCTTTTCATAAAATTAACTTGTTTATCATTTGAATAAAATGCCAATTCATTACAAAGATATGTATTGTGTTGTGTGTTCAGCAAATCTCTAAGTGCAGTTGTTCCACTGCGGGGGCAACCCATAATAATAATTTTTGTCATAGTGTATACTCAGATTTATTATATAATACTATCTGTGAAGGATTCATGTATATACTGTTGTGTCCTGTGGCTTTCATTCGTTTATGAAAAATTGCATGTTCACAGTCACCACCATCATATCTAATTCCTTGAATAGAATCTCTGTTGTACAACATGAGTCCACCAAAACAAGAATCTACTTTAATAAGTGGCTCACCACGATTATAGACAAGCTGATTTATTTCTTGTGAATGATGTACTGTAGGATGATTTAACCGACGAAAGGCAAAAGAGTCAAAGAAAATTCTATGACTATTTTCATAAAGAATACCATTAGTACCACAGCCGTCCCAAGTGTAACTGAAAGAATTAGCAATTCCTTCATAGCTCCAACCACCCTCTATGTCTGTATCGACCATTATCATGTAGTCACTATCGTCACAACATGCTTCTATATGATCTAAGTAGCAATTGCGATAGTATGCCATGTCATTAGTACGATCATCCGTTCTGTTTTGCTCATGCCTTATTTTGTTAAGGTCTTCATAGATGATTTGTACGTGACTATCTTCATCTGCCCATTTTACCAATTGCTGCCTTGTGTTGTCAGTTGAATCATTCTCGTAAAGTACTACCCCATATCTTTTAAACATACTTCCTAATGCTGTAATCCTAGCAATAAGACACTGCATATTATCTGCAATGTCTCTTGCTAGTCCTGTGATCACAACAGTAGAAGTGGCCATTTTGTTATGCCCATACATAACTCTCTTTTTGTATTCCGGCTTAAATTTAGGAACACAAGGATAGGCTGCTTCAGGAAATCGACTGTAATACCATAGTTCAGACTCATTCATTTAGTTTTTCTTATATAGTTTTTCAAGTCTTGATCCAACACATCTGTTAGGATCAGCTAGTCCACTATCGAGTCTGTTTGATGACGTTGTGTATGTACCAAATTCATCTTCACACACAACATCACCATTATCAAATGTTTCAACAACCATAGACCTATGACTGCCATATATACTAGGATATTTATACGTTTTTTGTTTAGCCATTTAAGATAATAGAGTAACTTCACTCATTCCTTTCTTGCTAAATGAACGATAGTCTTCAATAGCTGAAATATATCCAACAATATTTCTATCAAAGATTGATTCAACCCTTATTACTCTATCACTAACAGAACCATCTTGCTTTTCATAAACGAAAGCAAGTTTCTGTCCAACCAAAATTTCATCAAAATCCATGTAATCAACCTCTCCAAAATCAGAATCTACGTCACAAACACATTCATCAACTAACTCTTCACAATCCCAACACGTTTCCTCATCTAATTCTTCGTATGTCTCATCGTTATACTCTTCACCATCAGACTGATAGTAGTTGTCTACAAGTTTAGCCTTGTATTGATACAGCACTTCATATTCACATACACGAATCTTCTGATACGAACAGTCGTTTGGTACTGATACAACGTCTCTAGGATTAACCTTAACAACTACAGTCGTTTGAGAATCTGGATTAACATAATCAAATGCACCGACATGTAAACCAGCCGAACAACCGTTATTGGTATTATCATCAACGTCTGCCCGATTCATCTTCACAGTCTTACCGGGAGTGTTGTCATTATATGATCCATCTAAGTTAGCATGGCACGACTTAAAGTCAGACTGAACATACTTGTACGATAAGAAGCAGCCATCTTCTGTAATCGGAACATGATTTCTTTCTAGATACTCATATAATTGGAATCTAGAATTATATGACTCATTTTCCATGAGATTACATAAGAAATTCATAAGAGAATCTACAGGCACGTGTTCCATATGTAAGTCTAATATACGTCTAGTCAGCGTCATGTGTAATGGATCACCATTATAGTAAACCATACCATTCTTGATCTCTACATCATGTTTTGCCATTATTGAAGAACTAAGAACCTTTTCTAACTTACGCTTATCAGAATAAGCGTCTAGAAACGCATTTTCATCGCCAGCATAAATAGCGTTACGTAGTTTATTATACCGTGGATGATCTTTAGGAATAACGTAATTCTGTCCATCAACTACCGCAGTAATACCGTCTTGTGTCATAATGTTACTAATCATTTGCTTTTTCCTTTTGCTATTTGGTTAAGATAAATACCTAAGTGTGACAGATCGTCTTTCTCAATGTAATCGCAATACTTTAATAGTGGGTATTTTTCTTTAATACCCTCTAGTTCTCCCTTCAGCTTATGTATTGGGTCTGTTGTATCTAACGGAACCTTACATTTGCTTGCTAGGGTTTCTATGGTTTGTGCCCTATCTATGTTAATGACGCCAGCCTCGACTTCATCAATATGCCTATATAGAGTAGCTATATCCTGAGCAATAGTATGTTTAAAAACCCTATCTAAGCACTTTACTTGATGATAGTCTAATTTGGCTCTACTATTGGCTAATGAAAGAGGTACATCAAACTTAAGTAACTGTAGATTGATTCTCTCAATAGCATACTTCCAGAAGCATACCCATCTGGGATCATCACCCTCAATACCTTTTTGCATTCTCTTCTGCTTCATAGCAGCAGTCTTAATACCGTAGATAACAGGTGCTTTATAACCAAGAGTCGCCAGCCTCTCAAGAACGTGATTCAATTCTATCGCATCAATAAAATGCCCACTATTATTCTTATACTTATTGCGACATATTTCAAGGTAAATCCCTGAATCTGCGGTAGTTTTGTCAGAATTTTTCCACATATCGTTTGGACAGTATTTTGTACCATCAAATGTCTGTATTTTCGTAGCAGGTTCTCTCTCTATAGCCGTCCTGTTAATTCTGACCTTTGGTAAAGATGACGCCAATATTGTCTCAGGATCACCCAAGAAGGTTATCATTTCTTCTACACTCTTTGTATCTTTAATACTAATAAAGTATATATATTGTATTTTGTGTGGTAGATAATAATTTATGTTATCACCACAGTATTGTATACTTCTTGATACTCCACCTGCGTCAATGTCATTGATCACAAACAATTGATTGATATCTGGAGTAATTAAGTCTTCATTGTAGTTATATTTTTTACCAGAATTTTTACTTAAATGATAGACATAATCTTCTTTTTGATCTCCGTCCTTAATGTTGGCGTTACGATATTTTCTGATATTAAGGTTGATTCCATCAGGAAATAATGGTTTATCATTATAACTGATTTCCATCTTCTTTAATGTGCCTTTGTGATAGAAGCCGTCAATCATCTCAAGAAATTTACATCTAGCATTCCATAAAGTATCACACTTTGCTACTTCATCTTCGATGTACTTGAGTATGTCTTTGTTGACAACATCTAGTTTTTGACATATCTTAGCTACTGTACGATCATCATACTGCAATCTTTCACGACCACCTGCTGGATTCAGTTCACCTAAATCAAAATCAATTTCAATATATGACTGAAGAAGAGATCCATAATCAAAATTTTCGTCTGTTATTTTTGAGTTATTCTCTAATGGATAACTAACATTACCCATGATGGCTGATGCAGCACATGATTTATAACTCTTTTGTTCATACAATCTCCAACAGCTACCCTCTAACTTAATTTCTCTCTCTGGAAATTTTGCCACCCTGCCAACAATGTTTGGAGCAATCTTAAAGTGCTGCATAACATTCATGCACTTTTGTTCAAATGTGTTAAAATCATAATACTTAACTGGTAGCTGTACCATCAGACCATTAGGTTGATCCGTATCCGCCGTGAACGTGGTCTTGATCTTAGGCTTGCCATCTTCACCGATGAAGCAAGAGTATAGTTTTCTCTCACCATCATAACAAGATTCTACAGTAAAGTTATCACTGTATGCAAACGGAGACTTACTACCAATACCTTTGCATCCTGTAGTATCATTGTTGTCTCTCTTGTCGGATGCACCTAGACGTGTATAGAGTTGATCCATACCTTCTTCTGACAATCCTGTACCTTGGTCCTTGATATAAAAGTATGGTTCTAATTCACTTGGTAGGTGTACTTCAATGGGCGTTATTTCATTACCGTTAACTACATGAGCATCATAAGCATTACATCCTACTTCTCGGATAACTGAGCTAATTGGATCTGAATAGATATTATTAATAATAATATCAAAGAAATCTGCCGATAACTCTACCGTGTATTCCCGAACATTCTCTTCATCTGACATCTTAACAACACGTGTACGAGTCTGTGTTTTCATAGTTTTCCCTTAGCCAAATTGATACGTTGTTCCCAATAGTCCATATCTGCTCTTGTATCTGTAAGGTCTTTCTTAAGTAAATGTGTAATTTGTTGTCGTTTCAAATCAAATGTATCTAATCCTAATTCATTATAACTATCTAATGATATAAATGGTAATCCTTCATATGCTTCATTCCATACTCCTGTTTCTAATACAGGTATAGTACCAATATAAATTGCTTCTAAAGTTCTATAGCAATCGTACCCATTTCCGCACGGTGCTATCACATACTTACACTTCTTCATTTCTTGCAAAAACTGTTTAATCGGCATTGTTGTGGAAGGACATACACACCAATCAATTGTGCTGAGTACTTGTTTAATTTCTCCTCTTAAAACTGTATTGGCTTGAAAATTAACATACATCTTTTCAATCTTTAGACTATTATAAGTGTAATATTCATCAATAATATCATCACTATATTGTGGTATGCCAAACGGAATACGAATAATACGATGATCTTCAGTTAGATTGTTGGTACAATACCATTCTATTATATTATCAGGTATTTCATCAAACGTATCTTTCGTCCACGTATGCATCCTGACTGAAAATGTATCATTAATTTTACAATGTGAGATATTACATCTTGGTGGTATATTAAGAGCATTATAATCATGGTCGTCTGATACAGTTATAAATTTTAACCACTTTTGCATATCTTTATATACTGGATGATCCTTCTGATAACATAAACCATAGTCACTTAATGCACTAATAACTATATACTTGTAAGGAAGATTTTTACATTCGTGGAAAAATTCTGCAATATCATCCATATAAACGAACACAATACAGTTTTCTTTTGGTGCTTCGTTATTATTCTTTTTGTAGGTATAGTCAGCTAAACTACTCCATTGGTCGCACACAATGCGTCTCATTTTATACCCTCTTCTTCAATTATTTCTTCCTTTTTGTAGTCTGTACCTATGAGTTTCTTAACCCATTTATCCACTAGTCTACACAACTTTTTATATTTCTCATCGTTATAAATATAAAATTCTCTACCAAAATACTTAATGGCTGATGGAGCATAAAATAATCCTTCTGCTGATCCGCAATCAATTACTCGTTCTGCCCATTCTCCTACCTTACCAGTTTTCTTTAGTTTAACTGGACAACTACCACATGGAGTATATACTATGTAATTAAATCCAGTATAGTCTAAAGCTTCAGCTACTGCTTTTGCTTTATAATACTCTAACGGTTTAGGTTCAGGTGGTTTTGCTTGACCTTTAATAAACTTGTAACCACATGGACAATGAGTAATCCTGACACCAACGTACTTGAAACACTTACGACATTGACGCCTACCTCTCTTTGGTTCTCCATACGTAGTAATATCCTTACCGTCTATTGTAACTGTTTCATTAAAGGTTTCATTACCACATTTACATATTTTAGACTGTGTATCTACATACAAACGACAGGCAGGACACTCCTTTTTACCTGTGCCACAAGTCTTGTAGGTTGGGATCATTCCCGCCAATACTTCTGCATTTGTTCGTTTCATGTACTATTATACCATGCAAACAACCGTTGGTCAAGATTGTTTTGAGAAAATTAGCATACAGAGTATTGCTTAACAATGTTTCCTTTTGCATTAACAATATCAACTCTATCAGCACCTTGAGGAGAAATACTATTTTTATAATGGTCTTCCTCAACAAACTGCTGTGCTGATTTTAGATCGTCAAACTCTTCTACTAAGAATGTTTGATAATCAAATGTGTCATAATGATAAACGCCAAATTCTTTTTTATGCTTAATGCCCATAGTTTATCCTATACTAGTATTCTGATTATGATGGTCAACCAGTACAATATCCCTTGACTCTGCTACGTCAATACTATCATCAAAACTAATAGGTTGGAAGTTCTGAGGGTCAACCCCTACGTCGATCATCCTACCTACAGGCTCAAATGAACCATGTGAGTGACCGTGAAAATGAATCGCACCCTTACCTATACCATTCCATGAAGCAATAGGAAAGTGGAACATAACAATAAGCTTACCTTTATAGAACATTTCTTTGTAGTGCTGAACAGAAGCAAATAAACCTTGAAACATTTTTGCTCTCTGTAGCTTTTCAGGACTTAAAGGCTTACTTCTAGGGTGTATTCCACTTATACACTCATCGTGATTACCATAGATAAAGTGAATCGTCTTACACTTAATTCTATGACGTAACTCAGGAATATTGTTCTTATCACCAAAAGCAAAATCACCTAAATGCCAAAGAATATCTTCAGGCATAACCATACTATTGATGTTGTCGATTATACAATCATCCATTTCTTCAGTAGTATCAAAATCACGACAATTCAAATTGCCACCTTCAGCCCATTTGGTAGTACCTGCACATATATTCTTGTGTTGGAAATGGGAATCTGCTATTACCCATAATTTAGGTCTCATGTCTATTCCTTATTGAAAGAGGCCGTAGCCACCAATATTCAAGTGTTTTTGATGTGTTGGTGTGAAAATTAATCCTTCATATCCTAGCTTACAGATAAACATATAGATATCCATCCAATGTTCAGACATAATACATTCTTCTCTCATCTCATCTATGTCTTCGTGCGTGTAACCCATACTTACAAGTTTATCCATTTCCTCTTCCGAAAGTTTGTGCTCTTCATAAAAATCACAACAATCTTCAACAAGATCAAAGCCTATTATTTGACTTCCTATTTTATAGGAATATTTTATATCTTCTATTGATATAACACCACCATCCTCATGCTTACAATCAAACGTATAAGTATCAGATTGACTGTGTCCATCACCCGACTGGTCACCAATTTCAAATTCAATTATCATTTTTAATTTCCTTTATTGGCACTTCTTTCGTTGGTACATGTACACCATTCTCTTCACAATATTCAACAAACTCTGGATCTGGTTCTCCAAGTAAATACATTGTACCAGACTTGGTTGTAATTTTGTTTCCGTTTACATCTATAATACGTGAGGTACCTATAGTCTTACCATCCTGAAATGAGGGATGATCGAACACTTCACCATGTAAATATATCGCTTGTTGTTCTGGTGCTGCGTATGGACTGGAAACTCTAGTGTACCATTTTTCTAATCTACACATTGTAATTCCTTTGCTTGATTGGTTTACTATCAAATACTAACTTAAGTATGGTGTCAGCATCCCAAATCTCTTTAGGGTGCACTTTCTTGTTACGTGCTGCGAATAACACTCCTGAATACTTAGAGTGTTTAACTGCTAAAGCAAACTTCTTCTGATTTCTTTCGTCATGGAAACAGAACCATAAACGTTCAATTTCGTCCCATGCCACAAAGATATCCTCTTCCATTTCTCGAACAGCAGACTTAACCTCTGGAAACAAGCTAAGTAGTTCATCAAGTTCACCATTCACGATGAAGTTGATAAGATTCTTAGGATGACCTATGTATCCATTACTAGCCATACCATGTAAACGAAGATAGTCTGGACTCTTAGCTTTCAGGCGTCGATTATTCTTATCCCTAATAACTACACCTTCATAGGTTATATCAGAGTCTACCATTCGAGATATGTGTGCCACTGCATCATATGCGTCACGAAACTTATACGTTTCGGGTGTATCAATTTTAAATTTATGATTAGGTTCGGACAAATATTGAGTTGTATCTAAGGTGTGTTCTATCTCTCCATCAAATGTAGTCAGTAAGTAAATCTTGGGCTTCTTGTATTCACGCACAACCTTGTTATACAGCGAACACAATTCACATACATAAGTATAGTGTTTACGAAAGTTGTTTTTCCAATTGTCAGGTAGTGCTAATGCAGCAAGTTCATGCCATGTTAACACGCCATTATTAACCATACCCTCACCAAAGGAACCGCGAGTCGTTACTTGCCACTCATGGTTCCAATAATAAATAATAAGTAAAGAACCATCTTCTTTATCTGTAGCACTAGACCCTTCCCAACAGAACTTCTTCTGAGACTCTATATGCTCACCTAAATTAAAAAATCTAGGAAATGATCGTGCAACTAAAGCATAGCTGTTGTTAGAGTCAAGCGTTAGACCTCTACAATCCATAACTATAGGATGAAATCTGTCCTTATAAGACTCTATCATCTGGTAGTTAAGTATAACACGTCCATCAGAATGATGAGTAGTTTTGATACTAAATTCATCCTGTAGTTGTTCAATCGTGTGGTCTTGTAAGTATTTTTGTACTTCTAACATGACATTGCTTCCGAAATCTTCAAAGATGTATCATTAATGATATTCTGTTGAATACAAGCATCTTCACGTGTAGTACCAATTGAAGGATACATTTTATCTGGTTCGTAACCATATCCACATTTCTCTAAGGGTCCTACATGACCATACATGGTATCTATTGTTTTACCCTCTAATATGACTTCATACTTGTCATCATCCTTGACTACAACAGTCATAAATGGAACACCATTAGGGAAAAATTCCTTAACATATGCCTGAATATTAGGATCATTATGAACTTCATGTGTTGAACTGTAAAAGTCTCCAATGAGTTCCAAATAAAACTGCTCAGCAGACATCAATTCGTCACACACCATCTCACTGTCTGATTCTACGGTAATATAACCAGTACATGTTTCTCCCCATCCTTCCTCCTCATGTTCTTGATGCCAGTCAGCCAATGCTTCTGTAGTGAACCACTTAGGATAAGCAGAACCATCGCCACCATTTTGTACAGAGTAATATAATGTCTTTTTCATTTTAACTTTCCTTCATCAAATGGATCATATGTTATAATAACTTTACATACTTGCATCTTACCGTGCTTAAAGTACTTAATCCATAAGTCTCCAGCTTCTTCACCTTTACCTTTTAGTATGAATAGTACTGTTGAAAACTTCTCAGATAAACATTTCATTTCTGTTTCATGGTTGTACCATTTACAAGCAACATTATAACCGCCTAAAAAATCTCTATATGGACCATACTCCGTATCTTCGTCTAACGCTTCATCCAACTGATTCACTAGAGACTGTCTATTGATAGTAAGACCTTCAGGAATAATAATATTTAATTCCTTAGCTCGTTCTGTGAATTCTTCTAACTCTTGCGTAGAGTTATCTGTTTCTTCTGGTAGTTCGTAACTAAGATCGTAGTTTGTGTAGTATCCCATGATTACTCCTAAAATAGACCTAACGGGTCATATTCGTAAATTTCAACATAAGTGTTTAATGTATCCATCATATCTTTTGCGTACCCAATAATTTCTGCATTACCTTGATACTTGTGATACATACGATCAATGGTTTCTTTAGGAACATTATGTGTGTTCATTTTATCACATACATCAATATTATGTTTCCAATCAGTCATTGGTTCAGCTAACATGATTCTGCAATTGTGAGTAATAGCAAGACGGACATATTTCTTAAAGTCCTTCCACACTATATTAGTGTTGTCTACAATGACATAATCATACTCTTTAATACCACATGTGACTCTATCTAAGTTCCATTCGTGTGCCTCATTTAATTTTGTGATATCAAATTTATACTTTCCATCTTGCATCCAATAGTCATCGGTAGAATATACTGCTGCACTATATCCACTTTCTTGTGCTTCGTCTTTAAGTTTGTTTGCTAGTGTCGATTTTCCGCTCCCCGGTAAGCCCCTAGTCAGAATTAATAAACGCATTAAATTTCTCCTCATATTTATCTAAAAATTTGATATCTTTTTTATAAAGTAATATTTTATCAGTATCTATATTCATGTCAATTATTTTATATTTAAGTCTATTTTTTTTACAGTATTTTTCTGCTGCTTTTTTCTTAGCTAAAACATTTGGTGTATTGTGTAATCTTTCAGGTTTGATTTCTACAATTATTTCATTATTCACAATGAAATCTGGTCTATAAGTTCTATCACTTCCATTAAACTTATACTCTATAGATATACTTTCTCCACTAATCCACGATATGTTATTTTCTTCCAAATATATAATATAACATAATTCTTTTAGAGACCTAAAAAAATAACCCTTGTACCAACCTTTCCACCCAACTCCGCTACCTTTTGGACTAGGCTTGCCATACATCGGATTCTTTTTACCTTTTGTGGCTTTGCTTATCTTTTTCTTTCGCTCTTTTTCTCTTATGTTTGCTTCTTTAATTCCATATTTTTCTATCCATATTTCTTTTACTGTTCTTCCATACATAGGATTCCTTTTACCGGACGTAACTTTAGACATTTTCTTTCTAAATTCTGGAGTTTGTGTATAAGCTTTATCCTGTTCTCCTATTTTCCTTTTAGCTTCTTCTGTAAGTTTTTTACCATAGTTTGCATTATCACTACCAGTGTTTTTACCCTTGGTGGCATATCTATTTGTAAATCCTGTTTTAAGTGATGTACATTTTTTACAATTTGAACTTCTCTTATTAGCTAATGTGAACGCACCTTTAGTAGAATATGATATTTCTTTATTACATGTTGGGCAGTTTCTTGCATATTTCATCGATATCTCCTTGGAACTAAGTATATTTATCTATAGTATTATACACCAAATTCCAAGAATATCCCTCACAATTGTCCCCCTATAGGTGTTACTTCTAACTTAAATTCCCTAATTGATTCACCATACTCTTCCCAATATTCTACTCCACCAGACATAAGTGCATCTAATGTCAAGCTGTCATCAATAAGCTTATTATATAATTCCAGAGTAAGTAAAGTGTATTGAACACCATCTTTTGTGATTACGTTATCTAATGGTCCAAATGTAATTGTCATTTTGTTTTCCTAGGGTTACATTTACATCGTCTTGCTTGAATTGTGCTTCCGTAGCTTTTTTTTAGCCTATCTATATCAGTCATAAAATAACCAGTGTCATTACATATTTTACATTTTACTTTTTTCATTCAACACCCTCCCAAACTTTAACTAACTTTTCAACCTGATGAACTTCAATAGGTGTAGGATCTTCATATTCAAACGGGCTTTCGTCTTGTTGTTCTGTAGCACCTACACTCCAAGATAGTTCATAAAATTTTCCAGATGGACCATGCTCGAAAATACCCTCATATATAATCGACCATCTATTAGTGTCTACAATGTTTGTTTCTACAGTCTTCCAACCAACGTGATCGTCACATACTATATCTTGTGCTTCTTCTCTTGTAAGTTTCACAATTGTTCCTTTGTTTCTATTATTATTTAAATTCTGGTTCTAGTAAAAGATCAATATTTTTTTTAATGTTTTTATATGTTGTACTTTGTAAGGTAAATTTGTATTTTTTTGATGCCTTATTCTTCACCCATTCTCTCAAATCTAAACCAAATTCTGATGATCTAGTTTTCCAGTCTGCTACCATTTCACATAAATATACTTCAGGCATTGACTGAATAGACCCATACCAAAATTCAGGATGATGTTCGTTATTGCTCCAATGCGATTCTAATGCTGCTTGAAATAATTCAGGACTACTAATTTTAACATCGTCGTGTAAATATTTCCATTCTATACCTTTCAGTTTAGAATTGTCATGTATTTGTGCGTTAGCCAACAATAAACGGGCTAAGTCTTTATCGCCATTTTCCCATAATTTATCAGCAAGTATCTGACAACTTTCTTGGACGTTCTTGATGTGTCTTTGAATAACATCAAGTCTCTTTTCTTGTAAAGTACTCATTTATATCCTAAACTCTTATATTGATCTGATACTAGAAAACGACCCTTTTTATTGATATCAATCAAACCTATCTGCATTAGATAAGGCTCTATTGTATTCTGGACTGTTTGTGTGTCTAAGCATAACTTAGATGCTAAAGCATTAAGACTGACCATACCATCGTCATCATCTTTTAATACTTGTAGGTAACGCTTGTCAATATCTTCCAAACCATTCTTGTCTACGCCCTGCATCTCAATTACTTTCCATACATCCTTGATACCCATAGAAGTAACTTTACTAGCAATCATATAGTCTCGAATCCATTCTGTACGAGATATAATCCTACGTGGATTACCTCTACAAGTTTGTGCTATGGCTGTCGTTACACTATCTGACAACCCAGTGATACCATGTACAGTTGATGTTCTTAATACTATTTGTTTTAATTCGTCCAAAGTATATGGCACAAACTCTATAGGAGACTTAAATCTATCCTTCAGAGGTTTTGGCAGTTTGCCTAGTAGTGTTGTAGCACCTATCATAGTGAATGGTTTAGTGGCTGCACTTTTCAAGACTCCTGCTTTATTTGTAACTTCATACCTGAAGTCTTCCATTACTGGATATAGCCACTCGCACACTCTAATAGGTAATCTGTGTATCTCATCAATAAAGAATACTTCATTAGGTTTAAGAGTTGATATAGCGTGTAAGATTGATTTCTCTGTACTTACCGATCCTGCGTTAGCTATCTTAATCTTAACACCACGTTCATTTGCTACTACTCCCGCAAAGGTAGTCTTCCCACTGCCAGCCTGCCCACTAAACAAAACATGTGGCACCGGTGCTTTTCTTTGTTTGGCCGACTCTATTAATATACTACAGGTTTGTTTAGCTCTTGTCTGACCAATTATATCATCTAGTTTCTCTGGTCGTTTATACACTATTGTTTCACCTTGATATTCAAGATTCGTTTATGTACAATTGTGTCATCATCTGTTGATCCTTTAAGGAACATTCATCCAAAATCTGATACTTGCTATACATACTTCTGATATGCCTTGTGTATATCCTTCTTCAAAATCTTTTTGATTACTTTCTGAATGTAATAAAGCTTGTCTTTCGTTGTTTTCAGCCAACTTAAGATATTCAATTGCTTTCTCAAGATGTTTATCACGCCATTCTTTATACTGTTTCTCTAATTTTGTCATTATAACCTTTCACGGTTGATCGGCCTGATTTGGCTGAGACACACCATTCTACCACTAAACCACGTGCGGTCAACGTTAAGTCCACAAATAGGGGACGAGGTCTACGATTGTCTTGAGGTTCTCGTTGAGTTCTTTAAGCATCGCTACTTCTTTTATTCTCCCTCTCTTGAATAACTTATCAGAATGTACTCTGTCTTCTATTGATTTCCATTCTGGATTAAATATGCTATCATTCAATGTGTTGGCACTAAAATGATCATGCCATTGTTCATATTGATATTTATGCTTAACTAGGTATATTTTGTGCCACCAATGATACAAATGCCACATTACTTCTTGCACATTACGTTCATGTCCACCGTACATAACTGTATGATCACTGGCTTCCCAATCTACAATTCCGGGACTACATTCTTTTTCAAGGAATTGTGACAGTATCTCAAACATCATGTAAGACATTAAGGCACAACGGTCACACCATTGATGATCTAGTTGTCTAGGCTTAATGGTAGTATACCTATGCCAACAAAAACACTTACATCTGTACCACATCTGACCGGGACGCCAATCATACGGCAACACCTTCCAATACATATACTGAATGAATTCACCGAATGAATCAGCATCTTCAGACTCTTTTTTTAATATTTGAAATAGTTTAGACATTATACATTAACCTTAATTTTTACATAATCAGGTATAACACTCTCAATTTTCTTAGCTATATCTATATTATTAGTATACCATACATTTTCTTCAGAAGGATGACGATCAAAGGGATACTCATTATCAATACCATGATGACAATTTGCTATTTCTTCATATTGTCCACATGAATTAGATACCTGAAGAAGAACAATATTGCGTATACCTATTTCATGTAGTCTACAATTTGGAAATACTTTTCTTAATAGAGTAATATATGTTTCTATAGTTTCAATTGTCATTATCAAATCCTCATAAGCGTGGTAAAAGATGAATTTTATTATCACAATCTAGTTTCATTGATATGCCGGGTACAAATGTAATAGTAGAAGATTCAGTCTTAGAATCTTCACCAACACCATTATATCCAGTATTAAGTTTTGTTTCCACCAACACTAAACATCCAAGATTACCAACCTCAGAAGCATATGTAAACCTATTGAATTCTTTATCAATCATTGTCCACATGGTAATCTCCCATAGTGCATTTCAAGGCACTCCTTAAGTAAATCTTTAATATCAGCTTCACAAGACCTCTTTCTTAGTGTAGACTCTAACTTTGCCTGCTCTAGCTGTTTCTCTTTGGCATCAAAGAACTCTACCAATTGTTCGTAACTCCATCCACCCTTCTTAATGTGCTTGAGTTGTTCCTTGTTCTCCTGTAGGTTGATATCCTCAGTAGTCAAGACTTGTTCAATCTCATTCAACAGCCTAACAAGAGTGTAAGCATTTTTGACATCATAACCAAATTCTTCAATGGTCTTAGTCCTCTTGCCGCTACCATCATGCTTCTTTAGTTTTTTAAGCTGACCATAAGCATAGCCCTTGTAACTAGGCCACATATGCTTGCCTAGAAACATATGCCTATTCTCCCTAATTAGTTCTGACATTTTAGTACTATGTAGTACACAATTCCGAGTAGTGAAAAGTAAACTAACGGTATTAGGGTTGCCAGTAAGACATAAATGAAAATACCTAATAATCGAGTAAATCTTGAAGTCATACGTTTGTCTCTTATCTGGTACTTTGACGTGATGTTCCTGCCATTCATCAAAGTAGGGTGGATTTGTGCCGAACCCCAAAATATATCCATCCAAGTGAGGAAAGATATACTTCTTAGGTGGAATAGTAAATCCCATAATATCTTTATCAGACGTATCAGTAGCACAACCGTATGCTTCACTACCACATATAGCTGCGTACTGTAGGTTGCTGATCATAAAGTCGCCCGGTGGTGTAATCAGCTTAGCTTTTTCTAATTTGATTAGTTGTTCAATCACCGTCTTGTTCCTTAATTTCATGTATTTCATCGCCACAAAACGGGCAGTATTCTATCTTATTGTAGATAGCATTGACATTAAACACAACTGAATATGTAACGTCACAGCCATCACATTCTACAAATTCATCGTCTATGATAGTTAATGTACTCATAGTAATAGTTCCCTCACTACAGCCCAGCCGGGAAAACCACCCAAATTCCTATCATCAATATATACGTTGCCATATGCTTTTCTTTTTAGCGTATCACCATGCCTAAATTCATACTCTAATGGTGTCTCGTTAATACCGTCAAATTCTACACCATGATCGTTACAAAAATCAACAGCGTCCTGCAAAAACATATTGTTTGCGTCAAAATCATTTTCTCTACACGTCCAAAGAATAAGTATCCATCCTGCATCCTTAAGTTCTTGCATAACCTCAAATGCTTCTGGTAATATATCACCTATATCTGGAAAACAATGTTCAACAATCGTGCCATCAAAATCAATTACGGCTATTTGCTTTTTATCAATTTTATCGAACGTTTCTTTACTATAATCTAGTGTCATTATGGTACAACAATGCCCCCTTTAGGTTTAATGACAGGTTTCTTACCTGTAATCTTCTCTAGCCATAGGTCTGCTACCTCTTCTCTACATGGAACGATAGTAATGATATGATCATGTTTAATGCCACATGAATCAAATTCACCCAACATAACCATTGATACAACCATCACTTTCTCTGCACTTACTGGTTGCATCTTAGCTGGCTTGAGTATTTCAATACCTTTTCCATCTTGCGTTTCTTCAACTACACCAACGATTTCCTCACCTGTAGTAAGGAAGACTACTTTAATATCATCTTTAGTAACGTCTTTTAAGTCTTTCATGTTTACCTTTCACTAAATTAAAAAAAATATGGGGGATGGTTAATATGTTGCGTACTTTCACCGTCATCCTTTTTTTCATTGCCTAATTTTGACAACGCCCATACCCTAACTGAGTGGCCTACCTCAGTCAATACCAAATTGAATTTCACCTTGTTTATTTGACCACCAGACTTTACTTAAACCTATAGCCTGTAACACTTTAGAACACTCATTACAGGGTTTACTCATCTGCAAATCTAACGACTTGTTCAGTCGTAACACAACTAATGAATACGTGTTGTCAATATATTGTTTGCCCCACACTTTTGCTAGAGCATCAATCTCCGAATGTATGTACGGATACTTTTTCTGTAGACCAAGATTGAATCTATCAGCAAACTTCTTAGCCTTGGCAGACTCATTATGTATATCGTTCTGTCCTATGCTGATTAGTTTATTGCGTCGATACAAGAATGAGAAATGAAAAGCCTGATATGTAGTCTTACTATCGTATGCTATAGGAAATAGCTGGATAGCTGTTTTGATAGACTTGTCAATTTTATTCATAATCTCTAACACATATTCCAACTGGAAATATTGGGACAGATTTTTTTGATGTAGACCATCTAAAGAATCTACATGTTAACATGTTACCCGGATGAATAATTCCGGTTCGCCAGTTATCCCAATACTGTTCTCGTTGTTCTTGTGAGCCTTTTGGTGTTGCTTTGAATGGATATCCTTCTTTAGTAATACACCAAAAACTACATGTACCGGGATTCTTAGTATTCTCCACAGCACCAGTGATCTCAAATTCATCATCAATAAATACCTTAACCTTCTGTAAGTCCTGAGATCGACTATCTACCTTATATGGACCACTCTTATTACGAAGCATAATACCTTCATAACCTAATTTTGTATTTGCTTCCCAGACCTCTTCTATTTGATCTTTAATTATCACAAATGTGTTAACACGCTGTATACTACCTTCTACATTCTTCAACATATGAACTAACACTAGAATTCTTTCATGAAATCCCATGTCTGGTTTATTTGAATCGTAATAGTCATACACATGGTATTCAATCTTGTGAGACTCATCGTTAGCCTCATCTCTCTTGATGGCTGAAGTAAGATTCTGAAAGTCTTCGTTATGAACATACAATTCACCATCAAGAATAACATCTGGATTGTCACGTAATATATCAAACAATTCTTTTTCAATATGACCCATTGCTAAGAATTGTTTCTTACGTCTCGACCTCAGAACAACTTTACCATCTTCCCATGATGCCAAGCAACGTATACCATCCAACTTAGGCTGATAATAACATGGGAATTTAATATGCTTACCATCCTTCAAGTCTGTTAAATCTGTGCCGGGTTTAGCATAAGACTTAGCCAACATTGGCCCGAACTGTTTACTGGTGGGGATTTCTTCGCTATATCCCTTTCGATCTTTTTGTTTATCCCACTTAGATTGTGCGTCCAAGATACACTGTTCTTGTGGTGTTGTCTCGTTAGCTCTGCCTATATTCTTACCACATGAAACAACTTGTGACTTATTCTGTTGCTTGCCGTCTTTTAGACCGTGTCTAATTATATACTTAGGATCAACAAGCGAAGAAACATTAATATAACACTTAATATTCCACTCTCTAACTTTACCCTTGGAATCCAACTTATACAATGTAGTAAACATTATAGTAACTCCTGTAATTCAAATTCCACTATTTCTGATTCTTTATTAACCTTATTGGCTCGCATTGTTTGCAGTGCTGCACTTCTGCGTAACCAAATAGCTGCACTCTTTACGTCGTCAGTCCATAAGATAGGTTTAGCCCGTCTAGCTGGTCCCTTTCTCTTAAAACTGTTCAGAAGCCACTGTTTCGTTTCCTTGTGTCTGACCATGTATGCTATCACTTTATTTCCCTTATAACTGTATATATATTATCAAGCTGTTCTCGTAAATATTCTTTGTCTTTTAAAAAGGATATGTTGTTAATTTCTTTATTTACTGCCCATCTAATAACACCAGCGAATAATTCAGCATCTCTATTTTCTCCGTTAACTATTGCATGATTATTAGATAAATCAATCTGTCTGCCTTCAAATTTTTCGTACTGTTCTGTAGTCTTTAGAGAAATAATTTCTGTACGATCTTTTGACAAGTATTTAATCAGTTTACTAAAACTATTATTTAGTATTTCTGATGCAAAACTCAATTGTGAATCATCACTACTATGATATATTTTTTTGAAACCTTCAATTGTTTTATCAAATGTTTTTTCTTTACTACTCCCATATAACTGTCTAGCATAAAGATTATCTATATAATGAGTCAACTCTTCGAGAATAGCTATTTGTAAAAAATCTTTATGTTTAGAATTAGTTAAAATTATACTTTGCGATCTTACATCATAAAATCCACCGACACTATTGTCGTTTGTTATTTTATTTAATGTTGAGTATGACACTACATATATATTTGGAAATTTCTTCAAACCGAAATATTTTGCAAACCGTTTCATATCACTTGTTGCTTTGGCGGTTGCTGTTTTTAAAATTATTGTCATTACTCACTCCAAATATTTTATAGAACTCATTCTCTTTTGGTAACACAGTTACAACTGTTTTTCGCTGTACGTCATATACTACAATGATCTCGTCTTCCTCAAAAGTTAGCTTAACTAACCTAGTTCTACGAGACTGTTTGAATATTACACCACCACGTCTAGCCGATGCCCTTGTTGCCTCAAGTAACTGTTGATACTTCTTCTTAGTCATATCAATACCTATGCGTTCACGCATCCTACGCATGGCGTGTTTCTTTTGTGCCATCTTCTTGTTGTTCATCGTAAACCATTTCTAACCAACCCCTAGATGTGTTCGGGGCTAATAATTTTAATACATGAGTAAAATTATAACGTCCAGTGTAAGGTGTAATATCTAAGATTCTAGCCTTATGATTACCAGCAGGACGACCATCATTGGTGTTCCACCAAACAGAATACTCATCCCCTACCTTTAGTTTCATTAGAAGTTCCCGTCTAGTATATTAACAAAGTTCTCTCTAATCATAGTAGAACAGTATCCACCCAACTGTTTGTTGAATATCTTCTCTGATACCGTATCTAACGCCGGTATTGGTGACACAGGCATATCAGACAGATCCTTAAAACCTTCCTCACGTATGTCCTGCACGAACAATCCGACTAGTTTACCAAAGCCTTTTTGTGTAATCTCACCTTCCTTAGAAATTACATTCCTAAGCCTATTCTCAGTAATATACTGATTGAAGTACTCTAATGCCTCAAATGCGTCTGGATACTTGGCCATGAGTTGTTCAGGAGTATCCCTTAACGTCTTAGGCTTGTGTTCTTTCTCTGTAAACTTAGAGTTTTTGTTCTTCAAGACAACCCTACTACCATTAGCTAAGAACTTAGGCTGAACAGGCTTAATTACATTACCCTCACAGATATTACCTTCGATAGTGGGTAAGCCAAACTGTGCTGGTACCGTACTTACATATTCGTTATCAAACTCTAGACATTCTGTCAACGTGCCTCTGAATAGAGTCGTGGCATGAACCATCATATTATTAGTAAATTGTACATCACAATGATCCACACATTGATAATTACCGTTAACAACTAAATCAAATGCATAAAACTCATTGTTAGGACTGTAGTAAACACCTTGTTGAACTGTAGAAGCTAAGTTATTACGTTTTACATCAGGATGTGGGTAACTACCACCACATAATTCACCATATATCACAACTTCCTTTGCATCTAAGTCTTTAACTATAGACATAATATTGTCTATTAGTTCAGCTTTTAATGAACAATATTGGTAGAAATTATCCTCATCATCAATGAATTGACTTCTCTTAGCAAACTTGATTTCAGGATCTTGAAACCAAATGCTAAAGTTAGCACCATGTACCTTCTCTTGTACTACCCATTCACCACCACTCAGACCTTGCCCTACAATATAGTCTAAGGCCTTTTGTCGTGTGATGTTCTCAATTGAACCGTATCGTTGAAATTTCATACTGTATCCTAACCGTGGAATTTGAATAATGCGTAAAAGAAAAATGAAAGTGATAATGGACCTGTAATTGCAAATGCAACCAACGCCCATGCTTCAATTATTTCTGGTGTCATATTAACTCCCCATTACTCATAAGTTCAAATGTTGAATGTTCACCATCAACATCTATGGATCGCCATCCGAAAGCTTGGATCGTGATTTCCCTTTCGATCATCACCTTAATAAGGTGTCTTGCTGCAATGTTACATCCGCTTCGTGCTCGGTAAGTAAGAAGTTCTAGCGACTTAGAATACGATCTATATATCTCTTTGATTTCGGCTTCAGTGATTGATTTCACTTTGTAGTTACTCATATTAAGTCCCCATTTGTTCGTATGCGTCTTTAATAATCTGTTCGTGATCAAATGCTAGTTCACAATCGGAATTATTAATAATGTCTTTATACAAATTGGCCCATTTATATTCAGACACTTCTTCTTCAAAACCTTCTGTTGGCCTAACTTCTGCCTTTTTGTGAATACGTACAGTATATGCTACTGTTATTACTCTACCTCTTTTGTCTCTATCTACCTTATCGTATACGCCAACCAATTTAAGTTCATTTAAGTATACATTAAGGCCGGTCTCTTCAAGTAACTCTCTAGCTGCTGCAACTCTAGTAGTCTCATCAATCTCCATATATCCACCGGGCAATGCCCACATACTTGCACATGCTTCTGTCTTATCTCCACGCTTAATTAAAAGTACTTCAACCTCTTCATTTAGTTGCTCAAGAAACACAACCACATCCGTAGTTACTGATGGTCGTGCATACTGATAGATAAACTCATCGCCAATAGCTGGAAACATTTGTTCCTGTTTATCGTTTTCAAAATATGGCTTATATAATGTCATAGTGAATGCCTCTCTTGAATCTCTTGTTGGATCTTGCGTATCTCATGTGACAACACACCGCAATAAGGTGAGCTAAGACCTAACTTATCCATCTTATCACTATCAATATGTTTATCAAACTCATGAATATTACGATACTGTAATTCTTTGAAGTCTGTGAAGCATGGTTCACAAAACTGATCACCATCCTCATTAACTAAAGAAGCATCATAATATACTACTCGTTCATCTGGTAAACCTTCGTTACGTAAAAATACAGTATGTGTATCGTTATGAGTAGCCCTGTTAATAATCGTATCCCCCGGTACTGATGCCTTAGTGCTACCCTCACTTACAGTCTTGCACACAGGCTCATTGTCTTGACCCTTAGCACATAACTTATACGCAGATGAAAGTGAATCCCTAGTTGAGTTGTTCCTAAGATAGCCACCTACTCCGAAAATACCCCACTTAGTAGGAGCAAATCCATTCATTTCTAAAGACTTAAATGTGTTAAACATCAACTCAGGATTAACACTATCACCCTGAATGAATCTTAAATTAGATGCTCCTACTCCATTGAATCCACCTATAATTCTACCACAGAACTCTACTAAACCTTCATCTAAAGCCTTGTCACATATAAATAATACATTAGCAATTGGTGGACCGCTATCGGGTCTAACAACATAAGTTCTATCACCATGAGCCTTAGCCATCTTAACTAAGTTATTAACAACAGCATTCTCAAAGTTATAACAGTCAGCAACATAGCTACCTATGTTATTACCTGCGACTTCTTCCAACTTATTGAACGCTTCTGTTTCATTCTCATGCCCTTGTACAATCCTGTGAGCTAAGGCATCAATAGACGTACCTGTAGGCGGATCTGCACCTAGCTTACGTGCTAAATAAGCTGCACTGAATGTATCCGTGCCATGAAACGTCAACAGGTGAGCTAATCCTAACATTTCAGACTCTTCTGCACAGCTAGATGATCGCATACCAAAATCATGAATCATAAACCTAGCCGCAACCTCTACAACCTCATCATCATCAAATCGGTAGTCTTTCTCTACCCATTCTTTGATTCGTTCGTACCAGTGACGTGTCAGTGTAGCTCTAGCTGTTGCTATGCTCACCATCCCTAACATGATAGCCTCAATGTGTGCTGCTATCTCACCAAAGCCGTCAGCTAGACTCGTAACTTGTATTACAGGTTCATTCGGAAAGAATGTTGACCCTTCAGGTAATGACTCTATCTTAATAGGCAAGAACCCATTAAATTCATTAAGTACACGTTCCCACAACTCCCAATCGAAGTTTAGTTGTCCTCCAAATGAATGTGCTGTTTTCATAAATTCTTCAGCATCAACTAAATCTTCATGTGTGCATGGATCAGTCAGTTGATTCCTAATATATTGTACGATACCATACAGTATCATCCTGTCGTCGTGAGCTACATCACCAAAATTAACAGTAGGAGAATATCTATTCGTATAATTATAGATACTTTTGGACTTAGCTGCTTCTCCAGCAAATGCTTGTCCTGCAATTGTGTAGGCGTCAGCCCGTAGCGGTACTGGTACTCTTGTTCGTCCTTGTAAAAATTGTCTCTTATTCATTACTTGTTCCTTGTGTTTAATATAAGTTAATAAAAATATGATCGTCTTTATTTTGATCGTCTTCAATGCTTTCAACATAATTATAATGCGGGATATCATCATATGTTGACTTGAATTGTATGCGTCTGTCTCCATGCTTGACCATTGATGCTATTAACATACCAATAAGTTCAGAAGTTTTCATCTTGATACCCATCTATATTGTTTAATAAACCACTTACGACCGTTGTATGCCCAATATCCTGATTCGATAGTCGTGTCACATATATCACTGTTACTGTTGTCGCCACAATAGGGACATACGCCTAATGTTCTATACTTTTCAGCATGTGTTAGATAATGGCTACAATTCGTACACACATATCTACCAATATAGGTAATGTTTGTTAGATATATCTTATTGGGCATAAATCATATCCTTCACACTATAGGCTACACGTTTCTCCAGATACTCATCTTGATGATTGTCAATATAGTTTTCCCATTCGTTACCTTCCTTGTACCATTCTAATGCCACATTCTTAAAAGCATAGAAGTCAGGCTTTCTAACATGCGTCCTAATATCCAAAGGCGTAACCCAACCATGCTGTGGGGCCAAATCCTGATACATTTCGTAAGACATATCCTGTAACACATACTCACACGACATCAGTTCTTTAATATCACATAACCATGCAGCGTAAATTCTATGATGACCATCGTGTATATAGTACTTGTAATATGTAGAACTACATGAGCCACCTGTTTCAATCCTGTCGGCTACTTTGGATATCATAATAGGTGTTTCAATACCCCTAAGAATATGCCCCATACGCAACCTATGCTCAAACTCTTTAACTCGCTTAGGATTACGTATGGAGTTGTGTAATGGTATTAGTTCATTAATCTTCATAGCAATTCAATTCAATCATTTCATCGGTTATCGTTTCAAATTCACACTCTTCCAAGTCTTCGTAGTTAACGTAACACCATTCCTTTGAGTGATCATTAAATTTTAAGAAGAATCCATCATCTCTATTTTCATCTGTCTTCCATGTGTAGAATCCAATATCACCACATTCAAGATATTTATTCCCTTCCTCTTCGTTATCTCCAACTAAAACCCGAACCATCTTGCCATCTGGTACACTATCTACGGTGTAGATAATTCCTTGACGTACTTCATTTAGTAATTGTTTGGCATTAACACAATTGAGTGTAATCTGGCCTTCATTAACTAAAGCAACAAACCGCTCTTGAAAAGTTTTCATAGTCTCTCCTAGTGTTAAATTTTAACTAACAAATGGTAACAAATCTATATTCTTAGTCCCTAAGAAACACTGTGCCTCTGATTTATCTTAGTAAATCTCTAATTTCAGTTGAGGATATATCGTGGCCATCATGCTCTTCTATAAAGAATAGATGACTCATTTTAAGACAATAAGGATCTAGTGTATAGTCCGATCTATCTAAGACCATAAAGCTACAATTTTGTATTGATATGTCATCCATAACCTTGTCTCTCTCTTCCTCACAATCAAAATAATAAGTAGGGTCCACAATCCTATTGGCTGTGTCTGTACCAATAACAAACGTACAATCTCTGAAGAAGTGAGCCTTTTGTGCAAATGTAGCAAAGGTAGTAATCCAACATTTACGACCTAATCGCATAAACTGTTTCAGTCTAATACATACTTCCTCTGCACTAAGATTATCTTTATCTACATTAGCTATAGATAATTCAAACTCAACACTCCCTTCGTAATCGCCATCCATATCTCTTATTGATTTTACATGGTTGGCCATATGTAAATGGCCCTTGTGTAATGGGTTAGCTGCTGTTGGCATGATATGATTTGATGAAAACGTATAATTATCATAAGTTTCATCATCGTCAAACGATATAAGATTACCATTACAACGTAATAGTAACGCTTTACAGTGGCCATCCATCAATGATTGTATTTGTGTCTTAAATTTATGCATTAAAATAACCTCGCAACACTACGTTTAGGTGCATCAAATTCTTTCTTAATATCCCTAACTATATCAGGAACACTAGATACAATACCTTCTTCAATTGAAAACTCAATAAAGTATGAATAAGGAATAGGATTCTTATCTTCACCACTAAGAAATACGTTGACCCTATAATTGTCTTCAAACACATTCCTAACAGTTACTTTGTAGACGTATGTTGGTATGTCATCTTTAGCAACACCAAACAATCGTTCTAATACAAAAATCCTGATTACGTTTTCAATCTCAGTTTTGTCCATTGGGAACCTCACTAATCATAGATTGTTCTTCTAATTCATTAACTTCTTCTTGAATATATAACGATTTAAGCATCGCAAACATTCTATATCCTACATTTTCACAGACGTATGAAGTCAATTCTTCAGTAGCTCCATCCTCAGTCATCTTATCTTGAATATGATATAAAAATGCACCAATTTCTTTTGTTAATAATGGCTGAAGTTTATATATTTGATCCATCATATTTGTAATATAAACATCACCCTCTCTATCAAAACCATCCTTAACAGAAATTACTGCACCTTTTTCAATCTTTGGAATTAGACTCATTAGTATCCTCATTTCTATCATAAAGTTACATTATGTCTCGATATTTATTTTGTGCTTCAATTTGGAATGGTTCAGGCAAAACTGGCTTAACATTTTTTATAGCATCACAAAAATCTTGTTCGCTCATATTGTTGTCAATTGCTTCTTGTACGAAATCCTTTAACGGATCTTTGTTTACAATTTCCCAACACTTTGTCGCAAAAAATGGAAAAAAAATTATATAACCAGCACTATACTCTACTGCTTTCGGTGTGTTACTCATTAGTATTCCTTTATCGATATTCATCTAATATTTCAAGACCATCAATAATCCACCCGTCTTTTACTAAATTATCTACTAGATCATCAAACTGTGAGATAGTTTCTTGTTGTTTCTGTGTTCCACACCATGCTAAATTCCCACCACCTTTAAGGGATGTTCTCAAAATTAACCCATTATCTATTGAAAGGAAAATACCCGTAAGAAACTCTTCTTGAGTAAATACACCGATACACGCTTTCATTAAACTGTATCCTTAGTATAAGTTAATTTCTTTCCTGAAGTCTTTAGATTATTGAAAATAATAATAGCCTCTTCCACACTGTCAGCCCTGATTGCAACACTAAAGTCACAATCAGAGCCTTTTAGTGTATTGCCTGTGCCATCCTGAATATCCATGTGAACGTGCAACATGACACATATATTAGACAAGAGTATAATTTCCAGTTAACAAGCACATAATAGCACGATCTAACGCATATTTTACACCCTCTTTTTTGTTGTAAGGGTCAATATTCATACATCTAGCTATACCTGTAGCACTTCTACCTTGCGGAGTTGTTACAGATACATGTGTTTCTCCCCCATTACAACATAAAGAATTCTTCATGCCTGTGGGTTTAAGTTGGTACTTAACTTCAAACTTTTCATTAATAAACCTATGTCGTCTAACGTGATAAACTCTAACCTTAAATCCATTTTCTCGTAATGATCTTACTGTATGCATTATTTACCCTTCTTTTTCTTAGGTGCTTGCCACCACTCAGGTTTGTTCTTAACAGACCAATTATATAACTGCTCTCCAGCAGAACGCTTACCGTCATCTTCAAAAGTCATTACTTTGCCATCTTTTGTGCGAATAGAAATTGACATTTATTCTACATCCTCAAACTGAACACTATTAAATGGTTTACCCGGTACTTCTTCAATATACACTATCGTATAACATGATTTTTCATCAGATTTAAGCAATGTGTATTCTTTACCTACAGTCAAAAACTTTTCTGGATTTCTATTAACACTACCAAATGGCGTTGTAGCTCCCGTAAACCTAATCTTCTTGCCTTTTATTAATTTAAGATTGCTCATGAGAAATACCCTTCATCGTTATCTGGAAATAAAAAATCAGCCATATCTTCTGTTGTAATTTTGTGGTTAATTATTAAATAGTCTAATAATCTATCAAGAGTGTCTGCTCTATCAAATTCTGTAATTCGACAATATTCTTCAATAAGTTCTTTCCAATTCATGGCATAATATTTCCTTTTTGTGTTGAATGTTTAGTTTCTCCATACAGTATAATACGTTCAACAAGACGGTTTGTCAAGGTTATTTAGAAGTAATTTACTGACTGTCACTAGTCGCCAATCTGCATAGATTAGCAAAAACAAAAAAACAAAAAAATCAGAAAATTTTAAGAATTCTCTTGAAATATCTTGAAACCTAATGTATTATATATATAAAAGGGGTGAGAAACCACACAGCGTCAGTATAGACGCAACAGAAAAAATCTAATACTCTTAAAATTAGTATTAAGATTACTTAAATTGCGATTTACAATCGCTAAGGGTAGTTGTAAACTGTAAAAAATTTTTCTGCCATTATCCGCACATTGGAGTATAATATAAGTATACTAATCTAGGTTAATGGAGATATTAAGATGAGAATTTATGAACGAACCGCACCTAAACATATAGGTAAAACATTTGTCTGTCTTACTATTGATGCTATTGAGTATAGAGAAAATAGTCGTGTGTATGCAAATTGTACCTGCGATTGTGGTAAAACTTGCTCAAAAAGATTAGATAGTGTTCTTAATGGTAGAACCATTGCTTGTTCTGCTAAGTGTACTCGTATCCATAATAATACCTTGATGTTAGGTAATCGTAATCCTGCGTTCAAAGGCACTGGCAATATATGCTCTACATTTTTACAGGAATTAAAACGTAGTGCTGAAAGACGTGACATATATTTTGATCACTCTGTTGATACTGATTACTTATGGAAACTATTCAAAAAACAAAACTGTCTCTGTGCTTTAACTGGACTGGAACTTAGTTTTGGTACTCATATGAGAGACACACTTAATAGAACAGCTTCAGTTGATAGAATAGATTCAAACAAGGGTTATACTAAAGATAATATACAATTTGTTCATAAACAGATTAATATGTTAAAAACAAATATAGACGAAGACACCTTTATACAACTATGCATACTTGTAGCTGAACATCATGGGTAATTATACACAGTGACGGATATATCGTAACAACTAACATTGTCTTTAATCAGTTCTTCAATATGCTCCCAATTTCCGCCTGAAAGTCCACTTCCAAATTTTGGACAATGTACACTAGCACCATGTTCTTTAGCTAATGAAGCAACTCTCTGTAAGCATTCTTCGATTGCTTCATACCTAATAGGTTTAACTGTTAGTACTTTATTACCAATTTTGATCATATCCATACCAATACCACGTTGACCAATCATATTGATAACTGAAATATCATCTTCAATCTTAACTTCTTGTATTTGTCCTAGCTTAAATGGTAAACATTTATCATCAGGACACCATTGATCATTAGACCAAATTTTGTAATTTATCTTAGGATAAGGCGATATCTTATCTATAGCTAAAACAAATCCTGCACCCCATGCACCAATATCATTACAACAATGAATAATATACTTAAGGCCCTCACCTTGAGGGTTAACCGCATTTCCGCCATCAATATACTTAATGTCTATCATAATCCAAGTACCTCTCGTTCTTCTTTTGTTAACTTACCCAATGCTAATGCTCGTATTGCTTTTCTTCTTTCATTTTTTTTCTCAAACTCTAATTTCTTAGTGTCAGCCTCAACATTATCTTCCCACCAGTCAGCTAATTTCCTAGACAACTTTACTCTGTTGTCATAGATCAATTGATCACGATCTTCAATGCTCATATCTGTTAGTACTTTACATAATGCACTTATCCACTTATCTCCTTCAGTTGAACTGAAGTATATTTTTTCATTAGTTGCTTGTTTTAATTTTTCGGATATGTCTTTATCAAGCCAACCATAGACATAACACAAAAGCTTAACAGTTTCTTTGATTTTATATTCATATGGTGTTGGGTCTATATAAATTGTTGGTCTAGTATTAGGATTTATATTTTGAAGATCATCTGATTTACATGGCATGTCATTTATTCCTTATAAACTAGCAACATAAAAACAGCCTATACCAATAACAACTGTAATTAAACCTGATTTTATAGTTTCTCCATCATTTGCATCACAGTTTAGTAATTTGATACCACCAACAAAAAGAGCTATAGCTCCTAAAATACCCATCATTATTATTTTCTCCCTCTAAGCCAACGTCTAATAGATAACTTAATATAGTTACCTTCAGTCTCAAGTAAACTTAACTTGAGTAAAACCTGTTCTGTGGTCATAGCACCATAACGTACAGCACTTTGATAACCAGTGATCATTTTATCTTCTTCAACTGTGTTTGTCATGTTATTTATCCTTATGTCTAGTAATAGCTCCACACTTACAACCAACTCGCATTAATTCCATCATATCGCAAGTACAATCTCCACCACTATTAGGCGTAGTTGATCCGTCAACTAATTCAACACTATCAATAATAAGCCAAATCTTACCACCATCGTTATCAGAACTATAATCAATCTTAAATATTATAGCTGTGTCAATATCATCCCAACTATCAACAATAACGATATCACCTTTCTTCAAGTCTCTTTTTTCAGTAGGGTGCTTAGCGTATGAATCATTGTTAGATATTAGTCTAACCTTATCACCTTTTTTATATGGTCCGTATCCCTGATTCATTATGTGCTTTCTTCGGCTCAATCTGGCCAGTAAAGGTAATACAAAATACCGCTAGGTGCGGGACTCTTTAGTTAATTAACTTAGATATTTCACTAAGCCTCATCCGTTCCCAGCGGTATAGCTGTAAGTAAATAGGAAAAGGATAGGGGTGGTATTTCACGAACGATGCCTATATAACTACAGTTTTTTCAACACTGATAACGCATTTGATAACGCATTGATATATAGTTCAAATACATCTCCCACCTATTCTCACACGTACCCTCATAGTGGGGTCTAGACGCTCACTACGTCCTATATACATTTATTTTAACATTGCAGCAATCCCATAAATAATGGCAACTATCGTTAAAAAGATAATAGCACCTACAAATGAAAGCCATATAGGAGATAGTACCCATAACCATGACCAATTAATATAGCCGGTTAGTTTCAAACCTATAAATAAAATTGTTAACACACCTGCAAATCCGATGCCACTTGAACTTGAACTTGATTCGCTCATTTTAATCTCCTAATAATTCATTGCATTTTTAATTAGTATTTGAAGTTCAGCCGTTGTCCAAAATTTTCTAACATTACCAATAGTAACAATAATAACAGCATTCCACATACCAGCCTCTTGCCATTCGTTACTGGCTTTGCTATTTTTAATGAGATATTGAATAGCTTCTAAAGTATTCACTTAGTCCAAACCTTTCCCAATGTATATCGTGGTAATGGATGTAGAATTCGAGCTATATGTCTAGCTTGTTTCTTATTGTCGGCCTCAACTTCAATGTCAAGTGTATCTACAGTTAAGCCTTTGTGATCACGCTGAATGATACGTACCTTAAATAAGGTCATTTGGTTTTCTTTCTCATAAAAGGTAGTCTGCCAATAATGTCACCACGTTCTTTAGTTCGTTGTGTTTTCTCTTCTTGTTCTATTTGTTTTTCTAACACTAATGCTTGAGCGTTAACCTTAGCTTTTTCTAAGCTAAAGTATCCGAATAAGCATACTGATGCTACTAAGGTAAAGATAGCCAAATAAAATTGTCGTTTAGTCATCACAATCTCCTAGATTTAATCTATATCTATTACTTGTAGATTTAATGGATAGTTATTACTTTCCGTTTGTTCTGTATATTGTTTTAGAAGATTGCTTATAGATATTATAGGTCTTTCACATGCGTTTGTTACTACAATTATTTTTAACCCCCATGTTGGAAAACCAACAAGAGCATTATTCATAAGATAAATAGTAATTAAATCATAATGTGTGTTAGTATCGTATTTTGTTTTGTCTCTATCGGTAGCAAAACATGCCCATATTCCTTCATGACTCATATCTTCGTGACATATATTTACTCTAAGTAAGCCTATCTTGTTACTATCGGCTACACGCTTTTCGATATCATTCATAGTAATTGTCATAATTAATTTCCTAAATACATAAGAGTGAGGTTATTATAATTTAGCTACTATACAGATATATGTACAATTCTTATATCCCACCAAATTATCGAGGGCTATGTCCAACACCAACTCCACCTTAAAGACTCTCTTATATACAAAAAAACAAGAAGATAGCG
>SDBT01000298.1_pt1 | contig 75420 bp, 44 predicted proteins | sample 2277101 | NCBI WGS metagenome assembly SDBT01 (sample SAMN10404973, study PRJNA504765) | marine sediment metagenome | isolation source: marine sediment core GS10_PC15, 103 cmbsf | place: Arctic Ocean: Southern Knipovich Ridge | collected 2010
ATTCCGGGTTCCCTTCCATCAGGCTGATCTCGGAAAGTAGTTGCAATGAAGCAGAGTGATATTCCAGGGAACGCATGGACCATCTGAATCCGTCCTTGGCATCAGTAAGATTGCCTTTTATTTTTTGCAGGTTACCATATATAAAATTAGCCCCCGGGGAATAAGTATCTACTTTAAGTACTTTCCGGGTATATGCAAGGGCCTTGTCAAATTCACCACGGCGGGCATAAAGTTCTGCCACCCGCTCCAGAGCTTTGAGATGGAAGGGTTCTTCTTCAAGCAGCTCCAGGTATGTCTCAAGGGCCCTCTGGTATGATCTGCGCTTCTCAAGTTCACCAGCCAGTATAAACATATCATCAAGTGCATCTCCTTCCGCCTTATTGGGCCTTTCAATAATAAAATTGTCTTCTGAGGAAAATAGTTTTTCAGTCCCCAGGTATACTTCAATTTTGTCATTCTCCTTGATACCGCCAAATTCCTCATTAAATGTTTCAGATGGCTTCATGACAATCAGATCATTTGAGATTTCTTCGTCATTTACCGCCACCATCATTTTTTCATTGATCTCCCTGACAGGGGAGAACAACAGATTCATTCCATCCGCTGAAAACTTTAGGTGAATCGTTCCTGATTCTGCAACGCGGGTGACTCCGTCCGTACCCCGAACCGGGAACCAGCGCTCTGTCCAGGAGTCTGAATAATAGGGGGTGAAATCAGTTTGTTTAAAGGGTGTGCGCCCGCTGCTGAAACTATTCTGGTTGTACATTCTGCCGGCCTGTACCTCCACATATTGTCCATTTGTATCCGTAAGTAAATTTTCCCAGATGGCGCCATTCCTGGCTTGTGACCATAGAAATATCTTCTTCCCCGGTGTTCCATAAATATCGGACCAGTGTCCCGAACCGAAATCTTCATCATGGTAATAGGAAACATAATAATTGTCAAGACTCCCAAAGATATGGCAGGAACTGGAACCAAGGTCTTTATTATTTATATACACTGAGCGGTCAATACCCTGCTCATCTACAGGCCAGGGATGTGACATTCCATTATGCCCAAGCCAGTAGTCCCCCGGAAAATAAAAATGCAGATCCTCAGCGGCCTTTACGGCTGCATTACTCCAATAGTAAGAGGGCTGGTAAAAAGGAGTTGCATTGTACCATGAGGACCTGGTTTCAAAATAAGAGGTATTCGCCGGCAGGAATATGTCAACCCTCCATTGCATATGGGATGGAAGATCCATTCCGCCAACCACACAATGAGCTGTGCCGTCATCATCTGTAAATACCTTGTAATTTACAGGAGCTGCTCCGCCGGGATGATGACCGATTACGCCTGTGTTAAATTCGATCCCTCCTGAGGTCCACGGACCTCTCATGGCAAGATCCCGGTATTTCACCACATTATTTTTATATATAAATTCCTTCCCGCTTGTTTTATCAATTGCGCCCCATACCTTGCCTCCCTCTTCAGGAAGGATATAAACTTCGATGTATTCGTTTTCCAGTTTTACTACTTTCCATTCTCTTGGTTCGCCAGTATGACTGAATCCGTCAATGCGGGAATACGGATAAATATCATTCTTTTTCTGAATGACAGGAAAATAATTGGTATCTGAGTATGGATATGTCAGCAGTGTTTCACTGTATTCCTCAACAACACTTTGTTGTTTACATGAGCCAATGACAATTGAAACAAATACAATGAGGAAAAAATAAGTTTGAGCTTTCATGATATGTGTATGATTTAGTTATTGGATGCCTGTTCCTTCAATAATTATCAGGTAGCGGTCGATGGCCGGATTGTAATATATTTCTTTTTTTCCGTTTGACCAGATGATTTCAACCTGATCCACATATTTATTTTGCCCGAGGCCAATGTGAACACGTGGATCGTGGTTAGAAAGGTAACTGGTTGCCCACTGGTTTATATGTACCTGCTCTAAATTGCCTGATTTAACGGTAACCCTTGCACCAATAGCTGATGCAGGTCCATCTTTGCCTACCAGTTTTAGTCCGAGCCAGTGATTGGCGTTTCCTCCATCATTTCTCAGCAATGTGGGGGTTGCCTGAAGATCAATATGAGACACAATTATGTCCAGATCCCCGTCATTATCGTAGTCCCATATGGCCGCTGCCCGCCCCGACCGTTTCGTAGAAAAATAATCACTTAACTTGGGACCGACATTCTGAAAATGCCCTTTTCCATCGTTTTCGAGTAATAATGGGAGTTGCAGGATCAGTTCCTCGGCGGTTCCGTTTGTAGAAAATATATCAAGGTCACCATCGTTATCATAGTCAAAGAGTTCGGCTGCCCAGGCACCTTTCCCTGCCATTGCTCCGGCAACACCCCTTTCTTCGGTAACATCTTCAAATAAGCCATTGCCGGTATTACGGTAGAGGGCACCATACCTGAGATCAGTTACAAGCAGGTCAATCCGGCCGTCACCATCTATGTCCCCGATTGATCCATGCATCGAACCTGTTGGCACACCATGGCTGTTGGCAGCAACACCGCTGGCTATCGCCACATCGTGGTATTTTTGATCATCATTTCTAAAAAGGAAATTTAACTGGTGATCATTGCCCTGAAAAATATCCAGGTCCCCGTCATTATCATAATCGTAGACGGTTAATCCCATACATTTCGAATCGGGGAAGAACAATCCGTATTCTTTTGTAACATCCACAAATCGTCCATCTGATTGTTGCAGGTACAGCATGGATGCCTGTCCCATGTATTCCGATGGATGAGGCATCATATCGGGCGTGGCAGATGAAACATAAGCAGGGTCAAATGCCAGAAAATTACCCACCATGGCATCCATCCTGCCATCCCTGTTATAATCCCCAAAAGCAACACCAACGCTCCATTTTGTAAATCCATTTAACGTGGCTGGTCCCACCAGCCCTGTTGATTCAGTAATATCCGTGAATGTTCCGTCACCATTGTTGCGATAAAAGACATTTGGACCATAATTCAATACATACAGGTCCTGGTCACCATCCTTATCATAATCTATGGCACCCGCCGCCATGCCCCAATTCCGGTCATCCACTCCGGCTTCTTCCGCAAGCTCTGTAAATGTTCCGTCACCGTTGTTCCTGTAAAGTTTATTGGGGGTATTTTTGAAAACCTTCCCTGCCGGATCAGAGATGCCTTCAAGGTAGGTCCCATTAAGCATATAAAGGTCGGGAAATCCATCATCATTATAGTCAAATACGGTGATGCCGGACCCGCTGCTTTCCAGGATATTCTCATAGGTATAATCACCGAAGGTATAACGGAAATCAATCCCGGCCTGTTTGGTTACATCTGTAAAGACTGTATTGCTCATCTGAGCAAATGATTCAAGGAACGGGCAGGTAAGAAACAATGCCAAAAAAGGCAAATAAACAAGACTGATATTGTTGGATGGTGCATGATTATCCACAGAGTGAATGCTAAATCTCATCAGATGCATCCTTGTCGTTCAAAATAATCTCAGCGGCTATCCGGACAGCTATCCGGACAACGGAACTGCATTTACCAGTAGCGTCCGCTTCCTGGAATTCTCTCAGATCTTCCGGATTGGTTAATTGAAAACTTCTGCCAAATTTTGTTTCTTGAATATCATGACACATGGTGCTGCCAAACTCTTTCTCAAATAGCTTGCAGAATTTACCTGAGGGAATCAGCGAATCCCTGTAGACATTCCAGTCATGCAATTTGTTTTTTCCACGACCGTAGATCAGGCCAAAAACCATCAGGGGTCCCGTAATGGCTCCACAGGTTTCACCTCTCTCTGCAATGCCCGGCAAGGGGGTCAATGCTTTCAAAACCTCGTCACCTTTGATTTCAAATTGTTCCGCTAATGCTAAATAACTGCTTTGAGCACAGTTATTTGAGATTTGCATATAGTGGTTCACTTTTTGATCGAGCAAATCATTGACCAGGTCCCTCGGCATTTCACGGTTTCTCGAGATGCTGTTTTCAGAACCTGATTCAAGGGATCCTTCAACCGTACTGCTGTTTTTCCCTTTTCCCTTGTTAAAGCATGCTCCCAGAGTCATACTTCCAAGCGATAAGGCTGTGACCTGTACAATGAAATTACGCCGTTTTAATTTAGTGATCATACTTATTTAATTCCTCTTTGAAAATTCTCTGTTGTTACTTCCCTTGTGTTATATTCTTTAAGGTATTTTTTATGTTCATTGTCTGCAGGATAGTATTCATCAGGACCATAGGGATAAGAGGTCATACCATGAAAGGGCAGGGGCCCAACCGTTTTCCCGGATGCTGTATTCAGATCTCCATCTTTCACCCATCCTACACTGTGGATGAGAAAGTCCCTCGTCCATCCTTCGGGCAATTCAGGTAAATCCTCCGCATTGAATTCAATGCTTGTCTCATCTCCCGCATTTTTGATAATGTATTTGTTATCTGCTTCAGTGAGTAGGGGCAATACATCGCCGTAGCGTGTATAATAACCCAGCAGGTCCCTCCATGGCTGGCCGGTGGAAACTGCTTCTGAATAATCAAACCAATGCGGTCCGTACCTGCCCCCTTTCCTGAATGTACGTGAAAATCCCCTGTAATGCAGGTTAGCTGAACAGGGATTTAAGCTATGGGACAGAATTGGTGAATCTGTATTTTCATTGGCATAGAATATATGATCCCAGTAGATTTCCATATTCGTACAGATCCGTATCCGGGAATCAGTGGTGGAAATTTTTCCTGAAAGATCTTCCACAATGGTTTTGTCTTTCCCCATAGGGAAGCTCAGGTTATCAATGATGGTCTCCCATTCACCCCTGTCGTTTATCGCCTGTAAGTAGGGGGGGATTACTTCAACCACAGCCGATTGTGAGATGGATGCATTGATGCTGGCGTCAGTAGGGAATATCCAGCCATTAAGAAAAAGGATAACATCTTTCGAATGATCGATCTCCCCCAGGTCCAGCGTCAGCTCTGTCATTTCAGTTAATCCCTGATACCTGCCAGGTTTAAGATTTGATACATACCTGTTGTCTTTTTCTGCAATAAGCGGAAGGAGATCCATACCATTGATATCATTTGCCGACACCGGAATATGTTTTTCCCTGACCTGGTAAACCTTATAACCTGGAACAGGAGGAGGTAATAGCCGTTCATCAACAAAAACCTCAACTGAATCGTGATGATCGAGTGCAACAAGGGAAACCTTATCAAAGTATATGGTTTCCCATAATTCACCGGTGACCTGAACAGAATATTTACCATTCTTTGGTTTTAACAATTCTCCCGGGATTTTAATATAATCCACCGAGGCATCCGGATTTGCATATTCTTTGGCTTCACCCATTATACCAAGGGGCATGCCGAGTGCACTTCTCCACATTATATCTTTCATGAAGACATATTCCTCTCCATTCCAGGTATAAAGAAAGGGGCATGATCCTTTTAAAATCTGTTCCTCTACCAGGTCCTGGTCCGTTCCCGGATAAAATATATTCTGCGGAACTCCATTTGTCCATAAAATGCGTATTACATCAGCTTTTGAACGTGGACCCAGTCCGAAATGAACATGGGGTTCGGTCACTACTTTTGATTGATACAGGTTCCCTGCCCGGATTTCTACCTTGGCCCCTATCCCATAATAATTATTCTTGGCGCTGCCGGTTCTCAGACCAACAAGCTTCATTTTCACATAATGGTTATTATTTCCGCCATCATTGCGCAGGAGGCGAACACTCCCATCCAGGCCGGCAATCAAAACATCCGTATCACCATCATCATTGTAATCCATGGTCTGGATCTGTCTTCCGGAAGTCAGATCTTCGGGCAGGATATTCAAAACGATAAAAAACTTCCCCGTACCATCGTTATGATAGAGAGATACCCCCTTACTCCCTTCATTATCTGCTTCCCCGACCACAAGCAGATCGAGGAACCCGTCGTTGTCGAAGTCGAGGAAAGATACATCGTAGACGCGAATGTTCTGAAGGGTCTCATTCAGTTCCTGTGATCTGTTGTCTGTCTCAAAGCTGCCATCACCCAGGTTGCGGTACAACCTGCAATATCCAGCCTCCGGCGATGTCACAAACAGGTCCAGGAATCCGTCATTGTTATAGTCCCCGGCAGTAACAGCACTTGATCCTGCCTCAGTTTCAAGGCCGCTCCCCTCGGTATTATCCCTGAAAATTCCCTGTCTTTGATTGACATTGAGGGTATTTGGTCCATCACTGTTTACCACAAAAAGATCAATATCCCCGTCTTCGTCGAAATCACCAAAAGCTGCATCAGTACTGTTTATCCTTCTGCCTGATAAATTTGATTTGACCGCCTGCTCGAGAAAAGTTTCATCAGCATTATTTCGATACAGTAAGTTTGAGTCTGTTGTTGCGATAAATAAATCGAGATCTCCATCGTGGTCAAAATCAAAAAACAGGGACATATTTCCTTTCGATCTGTCCCCAACTTTAGCTTGTATGCTTGCATCAATGAATGTTCCTTCACCAGTGTTTTTATATAAAATATTTGATCCCTCTTTTAAAATAAAAAGGTCCTGGAATCCATCATTGTTGTAATCGCCGAATTTAGCTGAAGATTCCACCCCCTGGTGCTGAATGCCTGACTCAACCGATACATCCCTGAACCTTCCAAGCTCATTTCGGAGTAAATAATGCCTGTAGGATCCTGACTGCCGGTCTAAAAGGCCTATATATAAATCTGTGCTTCCATCTCCGTCATAATCACCTGCCGTAATATGTGTGCTACCCGGACCGGCATCAAGGATATCCAGTCCCGCGGATGATGTAATATCGGTGAATTTAATGGCTTCCAGCACGGCCTTCCAATCCATGATACGGGTGATTCCCTGCTGCTGATCGAATGTTATTACCGGAAATCCGATTAAGGAACCTCCTGGTCCTTTTAAATCCATGATTCCTGCCTGGTAAGGAGAGGTTACCTTTAAGTAGTTATGAAAGATCATGAATGAAACCGAGGCTTTATCAAAGTCCTGAACCTGCAATGCAGCAATGGTCTTATCATAATATTCAATGGCCTCTTTTGGAAATTCAGGGAAAAGTTGATGCAGTTCTTCCATCTGTTCAAGAGCCTTATCGGGTCGGGCTTCGCGAATCAGTATATCAACTAAATTAAGGCGTGGCACAATATTGCCAGGTGCACTCCCGGCCAGCATATCTGTATATTTATGACGATTCTTTAAAGATTCATCGTCAGTTGATGATGCATATAATTCAGTGAGGTTATACAGTGATTTAACATGGCCGGGAGAAAACCGGATGACCTGTTCAAGTTCATTAATCGCTTTTCCGGTATTGTTACTCATCTCATAGACCTTTGCCAGAATGAGTCTGATATCCGGATCCTTTGCGTCCATTTTAACGGCTTTTTGCAGCCATTCTTCAGCTTCCTGGTATTTCCCCTTCCTTAGATAAACAACTCCCAGATTTGCGTAACCCAAAACCTCTGTCGGATCAAGGTCCACAAGTTTTAAAAACTCAGCCTCCGCTTCCTCCAGCTGGTTTTCTTCAAGATAAGCCAGTCCAAGTGTTTTTATGCTGATCATTTCTCCCGGGTCAGCAACATTCTTTTTTTTCTGGTTACACCCGCAAAAGAATAAGGCAATCACCCACAGCATCAATAATAGAAGGTATTTGAATTTCATTTTAGCAGTAATGAATTTAGACAGATCATAATAATTTAATCCTCTGTAATCATATATGGATTTCCGTTTTTTATTGTCATAAGGCTGGCGCAGCCGGCACGGTTACCATTTTCATCAAAATGGATAGCCCCTGTAATGCCGGATTTATGATCTGTCTCAACAAATGCCTCAATAATCCTGTCACGATCCGTACCTGCCCTTTTTATTACCCCGATTATCACATTGATACCATCGTAGGCAAATGCTGCCGCTGCCCCCGGCTGGTAGCCAAAAGTTTTATGAAACTCTTTTTGAAATGCAATTCCCTCATTTGTGAACCAATGACCTGAAGCTACCAGTATACTGCTCTCCAGGCAACTCCAATCAGGGCTACTTGTCTTTTGTCCATCCGTAACTGCTAATGTACCAAAAATCATTTGATTCATGCTTCGTTGCTTTAAAAGAGAAATTATCTTCGAAGCAAATTCAGGTCCTCCGAACAGAACAACGGCCTCAATACCATGTTCTTCAATTTCTGTCAGGATCCCGGGGAGATCCTTTCCTGACGAACCATACATAAACTGTCTGGGAGCCTCAAGATTCAAGGAACTGGTAACTTTGACAAAGGTACTGGCAGCATGCCTGGAGTCATAGGCTTCTGTGGTAATGGTTGCCAGATTTTCCAATTTTCTTTTATGGTAGATTTCATGAACCAGAGAAGTCGCCTGTTGATGGTCATTAGGAATGCATCGAAAATACCAGGGGACAAAAGCCTGGGAGAGGGTCATATCGGTTGCCCATGAAGATAAAAAGGCAATCCTGGTTTTCGTTGCCACCTGTTCTGCAAGGTGTGCATTCCGGCCATCCAGGGAGCCCATGATTGCTACTACCTCATCTTCAAACACCATGCTTACAGATTCCTTGGAACCAGCTCCCCATGGACCTTCTGTTGAACGGACAACCAGGTGATAGGTCCACTTACCTCCTGCCTCGTTTGCCTTCCGGATGGCTAATTCTGCACCGTGTTTTGCTGCCAGAGCCTCCTTATCAGGAATTAAAAGTCCGATCTTTACGATATTATCCTGTTTTTCATTATGATTCAAGGTTTGAGATCCGGTGATGGTTGGTCCGCCATCAAACACTATCAGGAAGCAAACCAGGGATAATGATCTGAACTGAATCATAAATGATTGAATATCACAAGAACGCTTATGCTAATAGTGATTTATGGAGATATAATCTCCGTCCCGTTGCCTGTGCTATTTTATCGATATCCTTTACCAGCTGCACAAACTCTTCAGGATAAAGGGATTGCTGGCCGTCGCTTAAGGCTTCCAGAGGTTTGTTGTGAACCTCCACCATAATACCATCGGCTCCGACGGCAATTGCAGCTTTAGCCATGGCCGGCACTAACCAGCTGTGCCCGGTTCCATGACTGGGATCTACAATTACAGGAAGATGGGTTTGCCGTTTTAAGACAGGCACAGCACTCAGGTCAAGCGTATTACGGGTATAATTCTCAAAAGTACGTATACCTCGTTCACACAATATAATCTCCCGGTTTCCTTCGCTGAGGATATACTCTGCAGCATGAAGATACTCATCAATGGTAGCCATTAAGCCACGTTTGAATAATACAGGTTTCCTGCATTTACCTGCTTCTTTCAGCAGGGGGAAATTATGCATGCTCCGGGAACCTATCTGTATGATATCTGCATATTTACAAACCAATTCCATCTGTCGTGGATCCATAACTTCTGTAACAACAGGTAAACCGGTTTCTTCTCTGGCCTGACTGAGGTACCTGAGTCCCTCTTCCCCGAGACCCTGAAAACTATAAGGGGAAGTTCTGGGTTTATAGGCTCCGCCCCGCAATATATTTGCACCTCCGGAATATACTGCTTTTGCAGTTTCCAGTATCTGTTCCAAGTTCTCGACGGCACAGGGACCGGCAATTATTACGATTTCTTCACCACCTATCTCTATCCCCTTAACATTTATTACTGTATCAATTGTGTTTGTCTGGCGATTGACCAGGTTGGGAGCAGATCTCCCGTATTTACTTGGGTTATCACCCTTATGTGTTTCCATTATTTTGTATTTACTGATGCAGCGGAAGTAAGCGGTGGGGGAGGAAAAAATTCAAATTTGCCATCGCGTACTTCAGTCATCCAGATAGGTCCGATATCATTCCAGGATGCATCAAAAATAATTTCACCGGTGACGCCCTGATACCCCTGAAAGGTTTTTAGGTCTGTAAGCACATCACGAATAAGATAGCGGTTAAGTCCGGCTTTATGAATGGCCTCAATAATGATATTCATTCCGTCATAAGCATGGGCGGCAAAGACATCCGGTTCCTGGCCAAATCTCTTATAATAGTTTTTGTTAAAGGCTTTTAACTCCGGGATATCAAGGGTAGGGTTATATTGACTTGTAGTCACTACACCCTCGGCCTCCTTGCCTGCAATCTTGAGGAATACGGGAGAGACAAGCCTGTCGCATCCATAGACAGGTTGCTGCATCCCCATTTCCCGCATTTGTTTTAAGATCAGGGCTGTCTCTTTAGCATTTCCCCAGAGAACGACAGCATCGGGGTTAGAATTAATGATCCGTTCGATTTGCGTGGTAAAACGGGTCTCCCCGTCAGCAAACCGGACTTCAAGGACAAGGGGAAAGCCAAGACGAAGCGCTGCATCCCTGAATTCCATGATCCCGACCCGGCCATAACGGTTGTCCGCACGCATCACCGCTACCCGGGAATGGCTTTTTTTTCGGTAAATGTAGTTTACGAGTGCATAGCTGCTTTGCCGGTCATCAGCAATACAGCGGATCATCCAGGGTATACGTGTTTCAGTGAATGTAGGGTCCGGATCTCCGGTATTGACCATGAAAAGTTCCACTTTCAGTGCCACCCGCAATGCGACATGTGAATTGATATCATCAATGGTACCAATAAAGGCCCAAACCTTCTCATCATTCATTTTTACCACCTCATTGGCAGCAGCTCCCCAGAGTCCCACATCATTGTGTGGCATAATTTTAAACGGTATACCCTTGTACCCACCCCTCTTGTTTGCCTCTTCTGCTGCCAGGGTGGCTCCCTGCAACATCTGTATGCCCTGTGGAACCATCACCGAACCTTCCAGGGGTCCAAGCAATCCAATTTTAATTTCACTCAGGCCTGTTGGTTCGGGTTTTTCGCGGCCTGCACCGGTGAAGTCCTGCGTATCATCGAAAAAATTCTTATAGGCTTTCTGAAACCTGCCATAAGGTACCATTTCATCAGGCGTTTTGCCATAGTTCAGCTTATCTTCCTGGCCCTGCAGCTCCAATACCGGAGACAGAATGAACAAGGATGAAACCAGGAGTTGAAGTATAGGTCTCATGATTGGTTCTTTATTAATTATTTAAGTTTTTCACCCCGGCTAACACCTTTGGATGTGGCAATCCAGATCTCATCTCCCCTGGTATCGACACCTATGACAAAGTTATGGGAAATGGAAGTGGATGCATCTATTTGTTTTGTTTCGTCACCGTTGCTTATCAGCACCTTACCTTTGTAGTCGTTTTCATTTCTCTGGTAACCTACCCAGGTATCACCGTTAAAACAGCTTAATCCCAGATCGGTACACAGAAAGACCACAGGCCCGTCAGCCTTCAGGAAGTTAATGAAATTGCTGAGCAGACCGCTATCATGGTCAAAGTAACCTTTCCAGTGTGCGCCGTCATAACGACTTAATCCAAAGTAAGTTGCAACCCAGAGAATGCCATCTGCATAGGATACTCCCGTTGTAATATCATGAACCAACCCATCGTCAGGAAAAACATCCAGCTCCATTTCTCCGTCCGGATCAACATAGTCCCTGAATTTTTCTGTTTCGGTATTATACTCAATTACCCCTCCCCCCCAGGCTGCTATCCATACTTTTTTGTCACCGGCACAAACCCCGTATGTCCATGGCTCATGCATGGGAGCATTCCTTTCGGTATAGATCCCCCATGTTCTGGTGTAGGTATCATAATGTCCGGCTCCGCCACCGGTAGCTACCCATACATCTTTCCCGTCACAGATAACCGAATAGATCACATCGTTGGCCAGACCGCTGTTGAATTGTGTAAATGTCTCGAATCTGCCGGCGGACCAGCGGTTCAATCCTCCCAGGGTACCCAGCCAGACATCGCCTGTAAGCTCACTGACATCAATGGAAAGCACACCCGGATGAGCCAGCCCGTCTTCGACCGTATAGGTCCGCCACTCCTCGTTCTCGTAAACTGCCAGTCCGGCGCTGGTACCCACCAGGACCCTGTCACCGTCAATGCGGACGCAGTATGCCTTATCGGCCGGTAATCCATCCTTTTTGGTAAATGTTTTCCAGTTGCCGTACACAGGCATCTCCCCGGCCTCTGGAAAAATATTTTTTTCAAATGGGGAGGAACCAGATAAAGAAACAGACAACAGTATTACTAACAAAATCTTGGATCCCATACCTAAAACCTGGTTTAAACGCTTCATTTCCATTGATTATTGAGGATTAATATCGGCTTTATAGATTTCAATGTCTTCTATATAATATTTGGCATCCCGTAAAGACCTGAGGTATTCGACCAGGTCATTGAGCTGGTCTTTCATCATATCATTGGCCACTCCATGCTCATCTTCATCATTAAACCGGGTCCATATTTCTTCCAGTGTAGCGGCACGTCCGTCATGCAGATAAGGTGCGGATTCATAAACGTTATTCAGCTGGGGAGAATCAAATAGCATGGGATCATCTGTTTCAGCCAGGGTACCCACATCAGCCATCTGCATGTTGGTGAAGTATGGGGGCGGATGGCAGGTTACGCACCGGTTCCCCTCAGGGATCTCATTCCCGAAATTGTCCTGCGTCCGGTAAAATAATTTCTTCCCCCTTTTCTGTGCCCCGGTTAATTCACCATTTGAATTGTATCTCAGATTGGGAGGGTTTTTTATACCCGTGACTATGTAGGCAACAAGAGCATCCAGCTCATCATAGTCAAAAGCTTCGGTCCGGGTAAGGATGGTTGAGAAACGCATCCCGTCCTGTTTGTATATGCTTGAGTTCTTCCCGTTCCATTTATAGGGAGGAATATCCCCTATATCACGAAGGGTCTGGACATTGGCCAGGTTCCTCCCCATATCCTTCCCCGCCATGTTGTATACAAGTCCATCTTCATGGGAATCAGGGTGGCAGGTATAACAGGCATATTGATTCTGAAATGTGCCTCCCGAATTATTAAATATCCGGCGTCCCTTCCGTGCCACGGTAATCCTGGACGGGCCTCCCAGATCCAATGTTTTTACGGTCTCCAGATTCTCAGTGCTGATCACGGCAATCCTGTCTTCGAGCCTCTCGGCCACATATAAATATTTACCGTCGGGGGAAAGGACCAGACCTTTGGGATTGGCACCCGTTGGAATGCGTTTCATTACATAAGAGCTGCTTATTCCAAGGTGATTTGAATAGGTGTCAAGTTCTTCGGGGGTAGATCCGGCAAGAAGTGTCCGGATCGCGGTAAGATCTATGACGGATATAATATCCACCCCGGAATGGCTGATAAATGCCTTCTTTCCATCAGGTGTGATGACAATATCGAAAGGATCAGAGTAATAAGCATTGGGTTCATCCGTAAGCAACTGTACCATCCTGCCTTCTTTGCCTGTTTCAATGATCCCTATACCATGTGTCATCATCCAGCCCTTCTCAACCTGTATGGCAGGTATCAGGTTTTTAGGACGGATCAGTGTGGCCAGTACCATATCCCCTGAGGGTGTAAATGCCACATTTTCCATGATGTAGGCATTTTCAAAGATCTTGCGTTCCCTGACCCTTTGCCTGTCTGCGTCAATTACGGTCATCTCGGTAACAGGTGGGGTTTGGTATGGTTTAGGAAGAGTCCTTCTGCTGGATACATAGAGAAGATCACCTACGGGAGAGATATCAACCTGTACCGGATTATTTCCTGCCATCAATCTTCTGATCTCAGCACCCGATTGCAGATCTATGAAGGATACTTCGGATGAATATGAATCCACAACAATTAAGAAGCGCTCATCATGGCTGAGCACAAGGCCGGCCGGACCACTGCCTGTTTGGAGTGTGTCCACGACTTCGGCCAGGGGAAGGTCGATCTCATAGATGTTATCAGCCCACTGGTTGCTTACATATGCGGTTTTACCATTACTTTTTAAAATCACGCTATGGGGCCTTTCACCTACTGCTATTTTGTCCAGGACTTTCTCCGAATCAATATCAACTACCAGTAAAGCACTCGCTTCCTGTGCCACCACATATAATGTCCCTCCATCCGGCGAAATGGCCATATTGAATGGTGAAAAATAGTCTGCATTAATGGCTTTCGCAATAAGTCCATCCTTCTGCGTATACATATGGCAGCGAAGGCAATTCAGGGGATGGTCTTCCACGGCTGTAATGTAATTAACATGCTGCCGTGCCCATTTCCCCCCGGGTATGATGATCAGCATACCAAGGACCAGAAGTACGGAAGATAAAATGATTATCTTAATAAAAGTCCGCATGATTATTCAGTTTTTTCGACCGCTGAACTCAGCGTTATTTCCTGAATACCCTCGACAGGGATGGAAACCGGTTGTTTTTTCACTGCTAAAGGTACAAAATTCTTCGGTACCAGCTCGGGGTCTTCATGGCATCCTACACAGCCACGCCGTTCAAAGGGGCGGAGCCACAGCCAGCCGGAAGGCCCGTTTACCACCCGTCCCCCGGCGTCCAGGGTCTGAAGCCGGAACGGGGTATCAGCCATTACTTTAAGATAGAAAGAACCATCTTCTTCTACCGGGACAATTCCCATACTTCCATCCATGCCAAGTACTTCTATCATGCTTGCTTTTTCCGGATCAGTTGGGACCTTATCAAGCTGTATGGCTGTTACATTGATATCCTGGCAGAAAAGCTGCCCTGTTGATTCCAATTTATTAACTTCATCAGGAAGGTGCCTGGGCCTTGTATATGCCTTGACCAGGACAGGTTCAACTATATGGTAATCTGAATATGCAATGATTGATCCGCCCGGTGATCTCTCATTTACGGAGAATTGGTAGAGCCCGGCCGTCTTTGCTTCCGAGGATCGGTATGAAACCAGCAAATCTCCCGACGGCAAAGGGAAAGCCGAATAAAAACTCCCGGCTATTTCCGAAGTGTGATTTACTTTTGAATACAGGGGCCGGTTCTGGTGTACAGAAACCAGATCAGCTTTATGGTCTTTCCCGTTCTCCCGCTGGATGAAGTATACATAACCATCCAGGGTCTCGTATGCCTGGCTGCTCAGAATGCTGTTTTCAGTTCCTTTATAGAAGAGTTCAGCTTTGGTGCCATTGGGTCGCATGGCCAGGTACATCATATCCCCGGCTTCGGGATACAACTGCCTGCTGAGGATTAAGACCCGGCCATCCCTGAGTATGGTGGCAGGATAATCACAATGAGGCTGAAAAGTGATCCGGTTCAGATCTGTACCGTCCAGGTTCATGGTAAAAAGGGCAGAGGCTGATCCGTAACCTTCATTGGGCATAATCCGGCTGAATACAAGACGGTCCCCCGGCAGATACGTGGGACCCGAACATGATTCTTCAAACCCGGTGATCTTCCTGCTGTTTCCATTTTTCAGATCCATCTCCCAGACCTGCCATGTATCATTTTCTTTTTGTTGTGCCAGGAAAAGCATATGTTTTGCGTCGTAGGAGATCCCGGGGGAACAGGCTGAATAAAAATCAGCCGTCAGGATTGTTTCAGATCCTGCCGGATCATCCATGTCCACCGCAACTATCTGTGCTTCCGGGTATTGATGGATGAATACTTCCTCATGGGAACTGAATTGGTCAACAGGGACGCGGCTGAAGATGACCATGCCTTCGGAGGTCAGGTTGCTGCATGAAATCAGACAGGTGCTGAGCAGTCCGGTACCAATCAAATAACCAGCCCTTAATGTTGCTTTTCTGAGAGTCATGGTGTTGCCGATTCTGATTCTTTAAGGGTAATGACCTGCCCTGCTTTAATATTTTCAAGCAACTGAATTCTTCCTGAAGGCCATTTTACCTCGATGCTCTCAACCATTTCACTGTCGCCCAGGCCAAAATGCAGTCTCGGATCGTTCTGGGACAGGTAACCGCTGGAACTTTTCTTCTGGGCAACCTGTTTCAGTCCCCCGGCACTAACCGTAACGCTGGCTCCAACACCATCCCTGTTGCTGACATCACCGATCAGATGCAGCGATATCCAGTTATTCAGGTTTCCTTTATTGTTCCGGAGCAATGCCCCGTGATCATTCAGATTTACAATATAGGCATCAATGTCTCCATCGTTATCATAATCACCAAAGCAGGCCCCCCGGCCCACCAGTTCTTCCTGGAAATAAGCACCCATTTCTGTTGAAACGTCAACAAACTTTCCGTTCCCGGTGTTTTCAAATAACTGATCTTCCTGTCCGTACAAGTGTTTCAGCTCTCCATTTACCTTGAATAAATCGAGATCCCCGTCATTGTCATAATCAATGAAGGATGAAGCCCATCCCACAAATTGTCCGCATGCCACCGCGATTCCCGCATTGTAGGACATTTCAGTGAATACCCCATTCCCTTCATTCTTATAAAGGGAACAATAAACGTCATCCGATACAAAAAGGTCTATGAGGCCGTCGTTATTATAATCAGCAAAATCGACAGACATACTGATGGTTGCTTCCCCAACCTGGTTAAATGCAACACCTGACATGATACCACGGTCCTCAAATTTTTCACCTCCTTCATTGTGGTAGAGGTAGTTTACCATATGGTCATTTGAGACGAAAATGTCGACAAAACCATCATTATCGTAATCCGCAGCTCCAACTCCCATCGCCCTGCCGTCTCTATTGAAGACACCCATTGCCAGGGTTACATCTTCAAAGGTCCCGTTACCAAGGTTGTGGTAGAGCACATCGGACTGACCCTCGTATGCCATAGGCCCGGGGAATCCATCCGGAGCATAATAATAATTATACTGCGGGTCAAACTCGATATAGTTCCCAACATAAAGGTCCAGGAAACCATCGTTGTCATAATCAAGCCATACAGCTCCCACGCTGCACTCCTCCCCACCAACATTGGCACTTATGGTAACATTGGTGAAGGATCCTCTGCCGTTGTTCCGGTAGAGGGTATTGGGACCGTGATTGCTGATATAGATATCCGGAAAACCATCATTATCATAATCCCCCACGGTCAATCCCATACCATAACCGCGGTCACCGACCTTTGCTTTCGAGGTTACATTTTCAAAGGTGCCATTCCCTCGATTTCTGTATAAGCGGTTTTCCGAAGTTGTGATTGGCGGGTGATCCTCATTCATACTTAAATTCTCCGTATAATTACCGTTGCACAGGTACAGGTCGAGAAAACCGTCCTGATCGTAATCCAGGAAGGCGGCACCTCCGCCTACAGATTCAACAAGATTGCTCAGATGGTCATCTCCTATCGTGTGTACAAAATCGATTCCGGAGTACCTGATTATCTCCTGGTAAAAATCCTCGGATTCTGGTGCTGTTGTATTTGAACCTGATGGCTTGTTTTTTGATTGACATGCAATGAAAAAAACGCCATGCATTAAAACGAGTATAATTGGAATAAATCTGTATGACATAAAAATGCGTTTTATTTTTTTGATCATATTCTCCTGGTATTAGGGGAAGTCCTTCTGCTAAATATTATAAAGCAATAGGCAAAATTAAGAAATTAGGGCTGTATCTAATATGCTATACAAAAGTTTCAGAACCTGCAGGACTGGATCATTTCGGAAATATATCATTCTCAGATGAGATTTCATTCAGACAGGAACATGTAATCTGTGGATATATTTTTTGGTGCAGATTCATTTGAATCAATCTTTTTTCTCTCATTTCCAGGCATTTATCACATGAAGAAAATCGGTCAATATCCCAGAGGTCGGCAAAAACGGGTCCAGCTTCCTGTCCGATACCATATTCAATAACAGTTTCCAGTGATTTGATGTCCGGCTGTGCAAAATAATTATCCGCTGCTAATACATCCAGTGCACCATTCCCGGATCTTACAGGAATAACGATGCAAGTTGCAACGCCCACACTGAAAGCATAATCAATCGACTTTTTAGCCCAGAGGATCCCTTCCGGTTCAGAAAGAAAGGGAGGACGAAGCAGGATGAATGCCCGGCTTGTGATCTCATGAGAAGCCAGGAAAGTGACTGAATGCTCGAAGTCAGCCAGGTCCATCTTTTTGTTAAGTTTTGGAAGTATATCAGGGTGAATCGTTTCAAGTCCAATGGCTACCTGTAAGGCTGGTTTAATCAGATCCCGGAAAAGAAGACTGTTTTTTTTAATGAAGACCGGATGGCTTTCTACTGTAACAGAAGCAAAATCTTCTATCAGCGAAGCAATTTCCTTGTAGTCATTCTCGGGTATGGCCCTGTTATCAAAAAAACTGCCACTGTTATAGAGCTTCAAATGTTTTGCAGGAGGTAATCCGGACAGGGCAAATCTGATTTGCTCCGGAATGGCTCCAATTGGGACAGGCTTATCGCTTGTGTTTTTCCAGAGATCACACATCAGACACCGGAAAGGGCATTCATTATTCGTTAGAAGGATAGTTGAGACATCTTCTATGAGCCCGGGCCCGGTGCGTTCTTTTTCCACGAAGTAAGCATAAGGCCTGTGTGGATCAACCGTATTCTTTTTTCCCCGATGAGATGTAATCCATTGATTATCAATGGTAAAATCTACAAACCTACTCATAGATCGCCAGGAATTCCTTTCGGTAGTCGATTTCTTTTTCAGGGAAATGCTTCTTAAAGGTATCCATGGAGCTTACACCATGCTGAAAACGCCTTTTCGTGAAAACCGGCATTTCCATCCCTGTGACGGCTTTAACACCACTTGATACTACCTTGCCTTTGAGTTCATAGAGTTTTTCATGATCCCATGCCGTTAGTTCAATAAATGGTATGCCTTCAGCTATCTCAATGACATTTTCCAGGGTATAGGGACTAAAGGCTTCAAAGCCCAGGCTGTCCGCAGGTGTGTAGGTACGCATATATCCCCTGCTCAATCCGCCGGAATAGGTTAGTGAGTGTTTCATCTTGTCAACACCCCAGCCTTCATGATATAGCATTAAATTATTCAGTACACTTCGAATGGTCAATTCGGGATTTTCTTCAATCGGATAATCCTTAAGGTTTTCATCACCGCCATCACCATCGATAATGTATTTCCAGTCAGGATAACGGGAGCGGATACCTTCAAGTACTGCTAAATTCATTGTGGCAGCCTGTATATCAAGAGGTTTGTAATCCTCGACAACCCTGATGGTTTTCTTCCAGTTCAATGCTGATGAATTGATTTCAATGGGTTCCAGAAAAAGCTCCAGGTTCAGGGCCTTCAGGAACTCCCGGGCCTGCTTCAGATCTTCGCCTTTGCCATCCACACTCAGGGTAAACGCTTTTAACCTTGAAGGGCTTTCTCCAAGTTCCAGCAGGGCATGATAAGTCAGCACAAACACCGAACCGCTGTCAATACCTGCAGAAAAAGTGACCCCAATGGGTCCTGCTTTGGCCCTGAACTTAAGCCATTTTTTAATCTCATCATATAGAACGCCAATATAGTTTCTTCCTATTTGTTCTACATTTGTGTTCTTGAACCGGTTCCGTTCCGGAGTAAAGAAACGTCTGTATACCGGACTTGGATCCGGACAGCCAAGTAATTCAATGCTTGTAACATGGTGGGCTGGAGCCATCCTTGTATAGGAGGGGTGAAACTGATCCTCCAGTCCTTCCCGTTTAAGATAATTATGGATCTGGTCAATGCGCTCAGCAAGTACCAGACAGGGGCCGTCCTGTAATTTTGCAATAAAAAAACGCAGGGGCCGCCCGATGGATCTTGCCAGGTGTATTTTTTTCCCTTCCTGTGCAACCAGGGCAAATTGCCCGTCTATCTTGCGTGCAGCCCGGGCATCACCTGTTTTGATCAGTTCAATTGCTTCCTTCAGGGACATGTTATAAATTACATTTTTTCCAGGATCCGTAAGATCTACAACGCGGTTTACATATTCATGATTCATCGTTACCTATAATTTAAATTCACATGCAAAGTAAAGTATTTTGTGGATAATTTGCATCCTGAAGGTTCCAAGGAACAACCAGGAGGTATCCGTCACCCTTTACCATTTCTGCCTTTCAATTAATAGGTTTGATATTTCGAAACCTTATTTATACGAAATATTAAAAGCTGTTCGCTTTCACAATATTTCGTGTATAAGAATGTATGTCCATTTGGCATAAATTTCACAGGATGATAGATCTGCTGTATATTGTTATCGCAAAGCCATTTAATCAAAATACATGGTAGTAAAATGCGAATAACCGTTGAACGAAACAACAGATAACAGCAACTCATCCATGTAATTCAAGTGATCGAAATTTTCTTGAACCTTATATTCTTGACTTATATTGAATATTGCAATATATTTGTTTATACAATATGAAACAAAAGAAAAACTCACTGTTATTGAAATATAAAATAAATCATTAGAAATAAAATATTAATAAGTACATCCCTGGTATAATAATTGACACGGCATATTTAAGAATCTTCAAATAGTATAGTGTTCCCAAACTCCTAAAACCTAGTGCCTATGGAGACCGAGTAATGTCACAAGAGATGTCAATCAGTTCCTTGATTTGGTCCGTGTATGGATGCAGATTCTGACATTCTCTAATTTCTAATTAGTTCAATTTTAACATCTTAGACACAATCAAACTTAATGAACTCATGAAGAGAAATTCTTTATTTTTCAACCAAATAATTAAGAGATTCTTGCCGAAAAAGATAATGATTATCGCGAGGATCGCTTTGATACTGCTTTTTATTGGTACTGTTGGCAGCTATGCCGCCAATTCCTCATCATCTACAAAACCGATCAATGAACCAAATGTTCGGCTGCAGGTAACAGAGGTAACCGGGACCGTTACGGACAATGAAGGAGAAGCCTTACCCGGTGTGAACATTGTGATCAGGGGAACGACCGTTGGAGGCGCTACCGACTTAAACGGTAATTACACCATCCAGATCCCTGCCGGACAGGATCAACCTGTCATTCTGGTGTTTTCGTATGTAGGTTTTGAATCACAGGAAATAGAGGTGGGCAATCAAACCAACATCGATATTGTGCTTGAGGTTGAATCCTTAGGCCTGGACGAAGTCGTTGTGGTTGGTTATGGTACGCAAAGGAAGTCGGATCTTACCGCGGCGATCAGTTCAATTCGAGCTGAAGATATCGTAGAACTGCCCACGGCCCGTGTCGACCAGGCGTTGCAAGGACGCACCAGTGGCGTTTATGTATTAAACACAGATGGTGCTCCGGGTGGTCGGACCATGATTCGGATCAGGGGACTGAATTCAATCAATGGAGGAAACCAACCGCTGATTGTCATCGATGGCCTTCAGGGAGGGGATCTTGAATCTCTCAACCCCATGGATATTCAATCCATGGAGATATTGAAAGACGCATCGGCGACAGCCATTTATGGTTCAAGGGGTGCCAACGGGGTCATTCTGATCACAACGAAACTCGGGAGGCCCGGGAAGCCTGTGATTGATGCCAGTGCCAGTGTCGGTATTCAGCATTTGTTACGAAAGTTACCGACCCTGTCCGCAGGTGATTATGCCAGGCATGTCAATGCCAATGAGATGACCAACACGGCAGGTGGAAATATACCCACGCCAAAATTTACCGATGCAGAGATCGCTGAATATGACCGATCCGGGGGTACCGATTGGCAGGATGAGATCTATGAAACGGGTGTCGTTCAGAACTACAACCTTGCGATGAGCGGGGCAACGGAAAGTCTGAAATACATGGTTTCAGCTAATTATTTGAACCATCAGGGGGTCCTGCAGAATTCCGAATACGATCGCATCTCACTGCGTACCAATCTGAATGCGGATATTGCAAAATGGGTCGATTTTGGTTTGAACTATTCCTTTACCAAGGAAACCTATAAGTCTCCACCATTCAGGGATGAAGAAGAAAATGGCTGGACAGGCCAGGCTGTCAATAACGCTGCCCGCTGGGCCCCGACCGAGCCCGTTTACGATGATCAGGGCAATTATTGGAAGCATCGTGTGGGTTATGGCCCGTATGATACCTGGAACCCGATGGCATCGGCTGTAGAGCCTGATATCACCAGGCCGACATATAAAAACAATCTGAACCTGTTCCTGAATTTTAATATCCTGGAAGGTTTGAGCCTGAAAATAACAGGCGGCGCACTGATAGCAAATGTAAATCACCGCGATTATTATAATCAGAAGACCAAGGCTGGATTCATGAATAATGGATTTGCGACTTTGGATGAAGCAGTCTATGAAACATGGCAGAACAGTAATATCCTTACGTATGATAATAACTGGGGAAATCATCGCCTTACCCTGACCGGCGTGGTAGAACAGATCTATACAAGAGGACGCTCGACACATACCTCTGCAAAACAATTTATTGTCGATCAGCTTGGCTATAACAATATCGGTGGTGCCGGGTTACTTCAGAAGAGTTCCAACGCATATGAAAGGTCCCTGCTTTCCTATATGGGCCGGATTAATTATGCACTTTTAGGCAGGTATTTACTCACGGCTACCTACAGGGCAGATGGCTCATCCGTTTTCGGAACAGATAATAAATGGGGCTATTTCCCATCCGGTTCTGTTGCATGGAGATTATCCGAAGAACCATTCCTTCAGGGAGTCACAGCCTTATCGGATTTTAAATTACGCGCAAGTTACGGTATGACGGGAAATCAGGGGATTTCTCCATACCAGTCCCTGGCCAGGCTTTATTCCTCACCTGGCGATTGGGGACCTGATTATCCCTGGAATGGTTTTTCACCCACCAATACCGGATTTGCCATAGGTGGCCTGGCCAATCCTAATCTGAAGTGGGAAACTACCGCGCAGACGAATATAGGACTCGATTTGATGTTGTGGAGTGGCAGGTTGTCAACCACCATCGATGTGTACAAGAAAGTAACAACCGATTTGCTGATGAACAGGGAATTGCCAGGTTATATAGGTGTTAGTGATGTTTTGGACAATGTGGGATCCATAGAAAATAAGGGACTGGAAATTATGATTGAGGGAGATCCTGTCTCTACCAGCAATTTCAGATGGAACACATCTTTCAATCTCACCGCAAACAGGAATAAAGTCCTTGACTTGGGAGATGATGACCGGCTGACATACAGGCCCAGCTATGGAGGATACAGCCTGGAAAGGTTTATGATCCTCGAGGTTGATAAACCATTTGGCATCATGGAAGGCTGGGAATACCTAGGTGTCTGGAAGACAGCTCAGGATGCCGAGGCCCGGAGCTATGGACAGCTGCCTGGAGATTCGCGATACCGGGATGTGAACGAGGACGGAGTTATCGATGATGAAGACAAGGTGATCATCGGTAACGGGTATCCTGATTTCACATACGGATGGTCCAACCGTTTAACATACAGGAACTTTGATCTATCCATACTATTTATTGGCATGCAGGGGGTTGACCTATTTAACACACTGCGGATAAGAAGGGAATCCGCCTGGGAAGGTGTCAGTACCGTATTAAAGGATGTCTGGACACCTCAGAACGAGGATACTGATGTACCCGGCATGATCGATGGGGCTTACAGGGAGGAACAGGCGCTGCAGAATAAAGTATTTATGGGTGGTAATTCCGGTGCAACATCACGGTGGGTAGAGGATGCCTCATTTTTCCGGCTGAAAACCATCACATTGTCTTATAATTTCAGTCAGGACCTGATCCGTTCAATAGGATTTAATAAGATCAGGCTTTATTTTACAGCCGTTAACCTGTTCACGATTTCCAATTATACCGGATATGATCCGGAAGTAGCTCAATTTGCCAACTGGGGCGATACCATGATCGGTGTGGACCTTAGCGCATATCCCTCGGCCAAGACATATACATTTGGAGCTCAGCTCACTTTCTGACATGAAATTTTAAAACATAAAATAATGAAAAAAGTCATATTAAACTTCAAGAATACGATATCGATAATCACGATCATACTCCTGTTTGGTATGGGTTGTGTGAATCTGGAGGAAAAACCGCTGGATTTCCCCAGTCCCGATAATTTCTATGGCACGGTTGGTCAGATAGAAGCTTCCCTGACAGGTGCCATGGGGGCCTTGTACAGCCAGTGGGGCAATTATTCATATGGCTGGGGACCATTTCACGATGACCACATTTTTGGCCGTGACCTGGTTTTTAGTTCTAGTCACGGAAATTGGTGCTGGCGTGCGCATTATGGGGCAATTGCCATACTCAACAGTGTCATAGCTGCTTTGAATGAAGATAAACTGGGACCGACGGTGCCACAGGCAGATAAGGATGTATTGATGGGACAGGCTAAATTCCTCAGGGGGTTCAATTACTTCTGGCTGGTAAGGCTGTATGGGGATATCCCTATAATTACGGAGGATACAGATGTGATTGCAGGTGAAATCGTCAGGGATCCCATTGCGAATGTATACGAATTGATCGTTGCCGACCTGAAATATGCCGAAGGTAATCTGCCGGATGCATGGGAGGAAGGAAAGAGCGGCAGGCCTTCAAAATGGGCTGCAAAGACTTTGCAGGCAAAGGTGTATATTACCATGGCCACTGCACCGATGAATAATACCGCATATTACCAGGATGCAAGAGATATGGCCAAGGACGTAATAGATAACGGGCCTTATTCTCTGACGCCTGATATATATAAAGTATTTGATCTGGGAAATAAATTTAGTCCAGAGATCATGTTCAGCTTTACTGCCACGGAGGATGATATTGCCACACCCCCTCAAATCTGGCTGCCAGGTTCCATGGCTTTTGGCTGGGGTGATTTTGCACTGGAAAAGGATTGGGCCGAAGCCTATCCTGAACAACCCAGGAAAGAAGCCTATATGATCCTTTATGACTGGGATAGTATCTCATATTTAGATTGGGATGGTACGCATACGCCTCATTTGAGAAAGTACGTATATAATTCACGTGAGACCATGGAGTCGCTGAACACGTGGGCAAATATCCCTTTGATCAGGTTCGCTGATGCAATGTTGTTGTTCGCTGAAGCAGAAAATGCGGTAAACGGAGGTCCGACACAGGCCGCCGTGGAGGCTGTAAACCAGATCATAGACCGGGCCAATGATTATGTTGATAATCCGAGTCATCCAAAATTAACGACCAGTATGTCGCAGGCTGAATTTGATGCTGCGGTTATCGATGAACGAGGACTGGAACTGTTTTTTGAATATGACCGCTGGTTCGATCTGGTAAGAAAACGGATACTTTGTGAGAAGGTGAGACCCGCGATGCAGGTAAACTGTGATGAGAATGATTACCTGTGGCCAATCCCCGAGGCAGATCTGAGGCTTAATCCAAGCCTCAGGCCGAATAATCCGGGTTATACTACACCGGAAGATTAGAATTAATTATTTTCTTTTCGGATTAGCATTCTGAAAAATATCCGTGGATTAGACTTTATCCGCGGATATTTTTTATATTATTTCAGATTATGGTCTTCGTGTCAACCGGTATAAAATCAATCAGGGGTTTCATCACAGAACCCTTAGTTCTGACCGTTTGTACCCTACTGGTATTTTCACTGGCCAGTTGTTGCAGGACCGGTTCTGACAGTAAGTTTCATGGCCAGATACTTTTGCAGGAACTGCCTTCCTCCCATACGGGGATACAGTTTATTAATCAGCTGCATGAAAGTGATACGAATAATCCCCTCTTTTATGAATATTATTATAACGGCGCAGGATTGGCGGTTGGAGATATTAACAACGACGGACTGAGCGATATTTTCTTTGGGGCCAACATGGAAAAGAGCCGCTTGTATTTGAATGAGGGAGGATTGAAATTCATGGATATCACCGAAAGGTCAGGTATTAACACTGAAGGCAGCTGGGTCACCGGTGTAAATCTGGTTGACATAAACCAGGATGGCTGGCTGGATATATACCTGAGTGTCGGAGGCAATATCAATGACGATTACCGGAACAGGATGTACATCAGCAACGGAAAGAAAGATGGCCTGGCTTTTACCGAAAGGGCTGAAGATGCCGGACTCCAGGATGATGGCTATTCAACCCAGGCTGCTTTTTTTGATTATGACCGGGATGGTGACCTGGACATGTACCTGGTGACCTCGGCCATGAACGTTCCAAATAAAAATTCAGTACGGCGTCCCGTTGGCGACGGAACCCATATTACCACGGATCGCCTGTACAGGAATGAAGGCATTGACCCTGTCAGCCGACTGCCAAAATTCCACAATGTATCAATGGAAGCAGGCATCACCTGGGATGGATTCGGGCTTGGGATCAGTATCACTGATTTAAACAGGGATGGCTGGCCGGACATATACATATCGAATGACTATATAACGAATGATTTACTCTATATAAATCAGGGCGATGGCACTTTTAAGAACCTGATCAGGGATTATTTCAAGCATGTGAGTTACAGTACCATGGGCATGGATGTCGCAGATTTCAATAATGATGGCCTGGTAGACGTGTTCACCCTCGATATGCTCCCGGAGGATTATTTCAGGAAAAGGATAATGGCCGGCAACATGCGGAGTTATGAAAGATACAGGGCCGAAATAAAAGCAGACTACCTTGAACAATATATCCGGAATATGCTTCAGTTGAATAATGGAGAACTCAACGGAGAGTACTCTTTCAGTGAAATCGGGCAGCTTGCCGGCGTATTTGAAACAGACTGGAGCTGGTCCCCCTTGTTTGCAGATCTTGATAATGACACATACAAGGATCTGTTTATCAGCAATGGCATTCCGCACGATCTTACGAATATGGATTATTCTGCCCTCTGGATAACTACCATGAAAAAAAACCCCTCGATTGAATTTGAAGTGCTCAGGGCAATCTTGATGAAGGACCTAAATACAAAGGGGAATGTAAAAAAACCAAATGTTATTTACCGGAATTCGGGAGGCTATGTATTTGATGATGTGTCAAAGGAATGGGGAATGGATCAGCCTTCTTATTCCACCAGCGCTGTTTTCTCCGATCTCGATAACGACGGGGACCTTGACCTGGTCCTGAATAATATCAATGATCTTGCCTCTGTTTATAAAAACAACCTGATTGACAAGACCGGTCCGGATAGCTCCTCGCATTACCTGGTCGCTCATTTATCAGGCAGTGAATTCAACAGGAATGGTATCGGATCCATGATCACTCTTTACCACGATGATCAGCTGCAATTTTATGAACATTTCCCTGTCCGTGGTTTTCAATCAATGCTCGACAATAAAATCCATTTCGGACTGGGATGGAACCTGGCAGTTGATTCCTTATCTATACAATGGCCTGACGGCAAAATTCAAACCCTGTATGATATTCCGGCCAACCAGACATTGGTCCTGAGCCACCAGGATGCCTCCGATCAGGAGTACCAGGATATTGCTGAAGGCCCTGATGACCTGTTATTTAAGGAAGTGTCGGAAAATCTCAATATTGAGTATGAACACAGGGAAAGGGAATTTGTTGATTTTAACATACAACCGTTGATCCCGCATATGTATTCAAGGGAAGGACCCGGTATTACGGCAGGTGATGTGAATGGAGACGGGTTGGACGACTTTTTTATCGGCGGGTCCACAGGATTTGCGGGGGAAGTTTTCATACAACAAGAATCCGGTAAATTTTCCTCCTATCCTTTGCCCGGAAACAAGAACTTTGAAGACATGGGAGCGCTTTTTTTTGACGCCGATGGTGATGGTGATGATGACCTGTATATAGTGAGTGGAGGTACGGGCCTGCCTCCTGGTAATCCGTTCTATACAGACCGCTTGTTTATAAATAAGGGCAGGGGAGATTTTGAACTCATCAATGGAGTCCTGCCGGTGAACGGAGTATGTGGTTCGCAGGTTACCGCGGCTGATTTTGACAAGGATGGCGACCTTGATCTGTTTGTCTGTGGCAGGGTGGAACTGGAAAAGTACCCGATACCGCCGAGAAGTTATCTTTTACAAAATGACAGTGATGGCTCAACGGTCCGGTTCACGGATGTTACAGGCAGCAAGGGTGATGGACTGGAGAACCCGGGACTCGTTTCCGCAGCCCTTTGGTCAGATTTCAACAGGGATGGCTGGACTGACCTGATACTTGCCGGCGAATGGATGCCTATTAGATTTTATCAGAATGTCAAAGGTGTTCTTCAGGATGTAACCCGGATTACAGGGTTGGAAGATTATCCCGGATGGTGGAACAGCCTGGTTGCTGCTGATTTTGACAGGGATGGTGACATGGATTATGTTGCCGGTAATATGGGAGTGAACAACCGGTTCAAGGTTTCGCAGGAAGAACCCATGAAGATTGTTGCCAAGGATTTTGATCTGAACGGGACCCTGGATCCTGTTGCCAGCTATTATGTCCAGGGGAAAAGTTATCCCATTTGCCATCGTAATTTAATACTGAGCCAGTTGCCCTACCTGCGAAAAAAGTTCGAATTGTATGAGGATTATGCACGTGCAACCATGTCAGATCTTTTTACTGAGAGTGAGATTTCGGATGCTTATGCTGCTGAATGCAGCTTTCTCGAGTCCGCCTATATTGAAAACGGCGGCGATGGATCATTCCAGATTCATCCATTACCCATAGAAGCTCAATTTGCACCTGTATTCGGGATGCTGGCCAATGATTATAATTCGGATGGCAATTTCGATCTCCTGCTGGTCGGGAATTTCCATTCGTCCAATGTTGAAGACGGTCAGCATGATGCGTTTAAAGGTTTATTCCTTGAAGGCGATGGCAGGGGAAATTTCTCCCCGGTTTTAACCCGTGAGAGCGGATTTTTTGTAGATGGTGATGCCAAGGGAATGGCAGAAATAACAAGCCCTGACGGAAGTTCATTGATACTGGTTGCCCAGAATGCCGGAGAAATGAAGGTGTACAAAACCGGAACACCCAAAAGACATACCATACGGTTGAAAAGAGACGATGTCCGTGCAGAGATAAAATATAATACAGGTGAAACCGGAATCCGGGAGTTTTATTATGGCAGTGGTTATCTGTCTCACTCCTCCCGAGTCTGCCATCTACCGGAGAATGCGGTTTCAGTCAAGATAATAACATATACCGGAGAAATCCGTGAGATAACCAATAAACAATAAAAATGAAACGAAGACATTTCTTTAGCAGCCTGACTTGGAGCATAGCCGGGCTGGGCTTTGCAACCTCCTGTTTAAAATCAGGGGAGAAAGATCCTGCACAAGAAACCGGACAGGGATATGATCCATCTACTGACAAGGTACCTTCCTACCGTGAAAAGATAAAAACATCATTTTCCTCGGCCAGCGCAAAAGGGGCCAATGACCGGGTAGTCCTGGCCTTGATAGGAGCTGGCAGCTGGGGCACGAATTTGATCCTGACTGTTACGGATATTAATAAAAACGTTTTTGTAAAATATGTATGTGACGTTGATGATACACGTGGAGGAAGGGCCATTAATGAACTTGAAAAAATGCAAAAGGTCAGGCCTGTAAGGGTGAGGGACATGCGTGAAGTTTTTGATGACAAGGAGGTTGATGCAGTGATCATTGCTACCCCGCAACATTGGCACGCACTTGCCACCATCCGGGCATGCCAGGCAGGCAAGGATGTGTATGTTGAGAAAAACATTACTCTGAATATCAGGGAGGGGCAAAAAATGATCGAAGCCGCCATGAAATATGAACGTATCATACAATGCGGTACACAGAACCGGAGTTCTGATTATGCACTCACAGCAAGGGATTATATTAAAAGTGGCCAGCTGGGAAAGGTCGTTGCTGTAAATGTCTATGGATTGTTAAATGGCCCAATCCCATTTAATGAAAAGGAGGGGGAGAAAGCCCCGGATACCATCGACTGGAACATGTGGCTGGGACCGGCACCGGAAGTTCCCTACAGTGTTTCACGAAACAAATCAAATCTTTATTATTGGGATTATTCGGGAGGAAGTGCATTTGGAAATGGCGTAATCCACCAGTTGGATTTGGCACGGCTGGTTCTGGATAATCCAGGATTCCCTAAATCAGCCTATTGCGCCGGGGGGAGATATGTTTATGATGATCAGAGAGAAATCCCCGATTATCAAATGGCCACTTTCGATTATGGACATTTTGTTCTTACCATACAGGCAGGTGAATTTACTCCCTATATGTTAAAAACATCACCGGAGATCCGTAATGGGGGTGGATTTCCTGAATGGAAACAAAATTCCACGAAAATAGTAATCTACGGCACCGAACGTGTGATGTATGTTGGAAGAATGGGCGGGGGATGGCAGGTCTATGATAAGGATAGGAAAATAGTCACCCAGCAAACTGGATTGTTCCCACTTAAGGTACACATGGGTAATTATATTGATTGTATCCGTGAAAGAAAACAGCCAAACGGAAATATTGTTGAGGGACATAAAAGCTCCACACTTATCCATCTTGCTAACATTTCCCATCGTGTTGGGAACAAACAACTGGAGTTTTCTCCCGAGCATGAGCTTATTCTCAATGATCAGAAAGCCAGGGAACTAGCAGGGGGTACTTATAGAAAAGGATTTGAATTACCTGAGGAAGTTTAATCATTTATAGGATATTATCGGTGATATGCGCAAAATAATATTCTTTATCTCCTACAGAATTCATTTCCATCCAACGCTGATATCGTTACATCCGAAATAACCAGATATGGTAAATGCTCAATAGCAGAATTAAGGCCTTCTTGTAAATGTTCTTTCCCATGAGGAAAGTGGAGAGTGAAAGTAGTTCCTGTCTCTTGATTACTAACAACCCCTTTGGATTAATGGTGGAAGCAGGAAATGTATACAAAAGGGCAATGATAAGAACCGTGTCCGGGACATTAATGTTAAAACCCCATCAGGTGATCCTCTTTTACGATTACATCCCTAATGTACACAAATTGTGACACCGGGTAATAAGGGCGTAAGCTTTAATACATAAAAGCAGAGGAATGACAGAAAAAGACTCTCAGATAATGATCCCAGATGAAGTGATAATGAACAAGATTATCCTGATAAGGGGACAAAAAGTTATGATCAGCAACGATCTGGCTGAACTATTTGGTGTAACAACTAAGCGGCTTAATGAGCAGGTAAAACGAAATATTAAACGCTTTCCTAAACATTTTATGTTCCAGTTAACTGTGGAAGAGAAAGATAAGGTGGTCGCAATCTGCGACCACCTCCATAATCTAAAATACTCCCCGTATTTACCTCATGTTTTTCTGAACACGGTACTGTTATGATCGCAAATATCTTAAATAGTGACAGAGCTATACAGGCATCAATCAGAATCGTAGAAATCTTCATAAAAATGAGAGAACATATCCTGACAAATAAAGACCTTCTCCTGAAGATTGAGCAGTTGGAAAAAGGAATTGGTAGTCAGGATAAGAAAATAGCCCTGATCTTTCAATATCTTAAGAAGTTTATTGATGTCCAGGGGAAGCCCAGGAAACAGATAGGCTACAAACGAAAAGGAGAGCAATAGACCCATAGACTAAAGCCATATCAGAAAAGTCATAAAGTGAGTAACCAATTTACCATAACAAAAACAAACAGTATTGTTAAATAATTGATACACTCCGGTTTTGGGCAAGCATAGTGGTTGTGATAGCTCATTATATATATCGCGAAATTATAGAGATATATGTCTTTTTTTTTTACATTCGAAGTATAATGAATTTAATATATAACGAGATGAAATATTCATTGAATTGCAGAGGTACATTGAAATATATGATCCTGTCGATGATTCTTGTATCGTGTTTTATCGAAATGAATGCCCAAATCGAAAGTACTTGGGCCGTAGGCGATGGTGAAAAGATTTTTAAGTACAATACAGAACATCCTGCAAAAAACAGGAACAGCATCTGGGATGGGGAGAGTATCCATGTACGGGGATTGTACAATGAGGTACTTGGATTTCAGGTCATTGTTGAAGTGGACAGTACGGGGGCCAGGGGATTGCAATTGTCTATGAGTCCACCGGTCCATCAGCCATCAGGTATGATGATAGGAGGAAGCGGTGCAATCAGGTACGGGGACCAGGGATATATTGAATTTTTCAGCCAGCATTATCTCCATGTTGTAAATCCAACACAGCCAAACTGGTTTTATGGTTCAGAAAACTCCGCCCCTCCAGAAATGACCGGATGGATCCCTGATGCACTGATACCTTCTGATGCACTGGCCGGGAAGGGGGGCTTCCCACTGACTGTACCGCCAACAGAAGAGCAGATTTACAGGCATCAGAATATTGTGGATATCATTCCAAGAAGAGCGAGCCTGAACCAGGGATTCTGGATTGACCTGTACCTTCCGAGGGATAGGAACTATCCGGCGGGTTTGTACGAATCAGAAATCCAGGTATGGGAGAGTGGAGCGATATTCTCAAGAATTCCGGTCCGGATAGAAATCCTTGATGCTTATCTGCCGGATGAAAATCACTCCAATGTTTGGGTATACAATTCGGGGATGGAATCACTGAGCGTATATTTCCCCGGATTAAATACTCAGGAGATCCGGCGCATCATAAAGCACGAAGCAAAACGCCACAGAATAGAACTGGTAGGTGGATTTGAAGCCCACCAATCAGCGTTTGACGAAGAGATCTTAATGGATTATAAACCCTTTCTGGATGGTTCAGCCTACACACCTGCATCCGGCTACCATGGTCCCGGAGAAGGGATTGGAGAAAAACTGTTCCCGGTAGGGATGTACGGAAGCCAGGTCCTGGGAACCACAAAAGAAAAAATGCAGGAAGAATCTGATAAATGGGTGCTGTGGTTTGAGAGCAATGCCCCTGGCGTTAATTACTTTAAATATATGATCGACGAACCCGGGCCTGCCCAGTATTCATTTATAAATGAGCAGGTCGGCTGGATCAAATCCAACCCGGGTCCGGGTAAAAAAATGAAAATACAGGTAACAACCGGATATGTCGATGATCTTAAAGAAGCAGTAGATATATGGGATGCTTATGATGGTGTGGAACTTGGACGGATGGATGAGCTGAAAAGGGAAGGCAAGGATTATTGGTTTTACAACGGTAACAGGCCGAGATACGGAGCGTTGATCCTGGAGGGAACTGCCATAGATTTACGGGTAAATGGCTGGATCAAATACCTTTTTGATATCAATACCTGGTTTGTATGGCACAGTACACACTGGACACATAATAGCCAGGGACCCAAAGGCAGATTGCAGCAGAGGATCTTTAATGAACCTCTTACTTTTATGAATGAACATTTGGAATGGTGCAACGGGGACGGAGTATTATTTTATCCGGGAAGGATGCCGCATCAGCCGGAAGAAACCCGGGGGATCAACCGGACCATGCCCTCCATCAGGTTGAAAAATATTCGCCGGGGACAACAGGATTATGAGTTGCTCTGGCTTGCAGAAAAGAAGGCAGGAACTGAGAAAATTAAATCACTGGCAAGGGAACTGGTCGTAAAGGCCATGGATGAAATTGACATGAACGATAAAGTCTACTGGCCCCAGCACGGGGATGCCTATGATGCGATGCGTGATAGGTTACTGGATATTATAAAGGAGTAAAGAGAGATACTAAATCTGATAAATATATCAGCTATGAGTTTAATAAAATCAAGATTGCCGGTAAACATCACTATACTGTCCGCCCTTATATTGTTTTTAATATTGAATTCAATAGTTGTTAATGGACAGAAAAAAGCCATCATTTTCCCGCTTCCACAACAAATAGAGGAGACCGGGGAATGGTTTACCCTTGATGAACAAACAATAATATTAATTCCTCAGAACGCCTCTGAAAACGACCTCAGGCTTGCAAGAGCACTGATGAGGGAAATGAGCGATAAATATGGCATAGCCCTGAATATTAAGCATGTGTCAGCCCTGCCGGATGATAACCGGAACTATATTATCATGGGAGAGATTGACAATCCCCTGGTTAATAAGTATTGTACATCAAACAATATAGAAGTTTCAATAAGCAATCCCGGCAGGGAAGGATATGTATTAAAAGTTGAAAAAAACAAGGTGGTTATAGCGGGGTGGGATGAAAGGGGAGCTTTTTACGGATTACAATCGCTTCGACAATTAGTACGTGAAAAAGATGGATTTAAACTGGCAGGTGTTCATGTACGTGATTGGCCGGCTATGCCATTCAGGGGGATAAGGCTGTATATACCCGGACCCGAGCACATCTCATTTTTCAAAAGGTTTTTAAGGGATTTTATGGCTCTGTATAAATTCAATAAAGTGATTATTGAAGTGAACAGTATGCGGCTGAACAGACATCCCGAGGTAAATGCCGGATGGATAGAGTTTGCCAAGTACATGAAATACACCCGCACAAGTGAATTGCAGGGCATTCATGGGCATAGTAGAAATTCAGGACATCAGGATGCCGGAGATGGATTTATCCTGGAACAGGATGATGTAAAAGGTATTGTCGATTTTGCCAATGCTAATTATATTGAAGTAATTCCTGAAATACCCTCCTTAACCCATGGATACTATCTCCTGACACGTCATCCTGAACTAGCCGAATATGAAGCGGATATATGGCCGGATACTTATTGCCCGTCAAATCCCGGGTCTTATGAACTGATGTTTGATGTGATGGATGAATACATCCAGGTAATGAATCCGAAAATGATACACATAGGGCATGATGAATGGTGGGGTGCACCGCTGGATGTCTGTCCAAGATGTAAAGGGAAAGATTATTCAGAACTTTTCGCGAAAGACATTCAAATGCTTCACAGCTATCTTGCGAAAAAAAATATTAAAGTAGCCATGTGGGGTGATTTCCTTCTGGAAAGCGTCAGGGGTAAGGGTCCCCGGGACAGAACCTCCTTGACCGGATACAAATATCAGACTCCCGGGGGATTAAGACCGGAAGTGGTCCGGGAATCCATTCCGAAGGATATATTATTGTTTAACTGGTTCTGGGGAAAACAGGAGAGGGACATGGAATTGCACGAGTTTGGCTTCAGCCAGGTATACGGTAATTTTAAACCAAATATCAGTAATTGGGACAATAGAATACTGGACGTTGATGTAGCGGGAGGAGCACCTTCAGCATGGATATCCACCAATGAATTTACTTTTGGGAAAGACCTGGTGATGGATTTCCTGGGATGTGCCAACCTGCTATGGTCGAAGCATACCATTCAACAGATTGATCTTGCAGAATATGTATGGGAGCAATTGCCTGTGGTGCGGCGAAATTTCCGGGGATTTAGTGCACCTAGTGACGACGGCGATCCTGTTGTACCGGTTGATGTCTCGTCACATTTTAACCTGAGATCTGATTCAGATCTGTACGGGATTAATTTGAATACATTAAAATCGGGTACATTAACTGCCGGAAAACAAATCTTCGAACTGGCAGCACCAGCAAGTGCAAAAGATAATACGGCTATCGTTGTGGGAGTTAAAGGTATTGAAGAAATTCCTTTGGCCAGGGAAATCAATGGGATTATTATCGATGAGGACGTAAGCAGCCTTATATTTCTGCATGCCAGCGCCTTACCGGCCGGAAACCAGAAGTCATATTTTGATATTTACAATACTTTTGACACTGCCGATTTGCTGGGGTGGTATGAAGTAGTCTATGAAGATGGATACAAAGAGTTCATCCCTATTCAGTATGGAGTTAATATACTGGAATGGAATCCCGGAGGAGATAAATCTCTTGATCTGGCTGAAGGAGATACTGGCTCTCCTCAAACCGCGTATTGTTATGAAGCTGATGTCATTGATTGTTCATCGGATATGACCAATAACCCGATCCGGTTCTATGCGTATGAATGGGTCAACAAGCGCTTTGGTAAAAAAATCAAGGAAATAAATCTGGCAGGTTCCGATCAATACCAGGCTGTTCAAGCGGTTTATTCACATGTGGTTACTGAACCTCTACCAAATAATGCTATTATGTTGCTGGGAATCAGTAAAGTAGTAAAGAGAGAAATTGCACCTTGGAAATAATCACATTATTCAGGTTCTATACCTAAAAGTTTATCAGCTCTTAAAAAAATGCCGAACTTACTATTTTCAGACTGATTTGCTATTATCCCGGTTTCCAGTTTCTTGGCCCTTTCCTCTTTCTTATTGTATTTTGCCAGCACCCATTGTACTTCAGGTGAAGAAGATCCTTCCGAGATTCTCCAATCCCTCAATGAATCCTGTTCAATTTCCCAGTCCTTAAAAGAGGCATTTGACTCCTGTAGTTTTCCCTGAGCATTAAGAACCCTGGTTGCAATGTAGATATTTGCAGGATCCTTTGTGTCGCTCCAGTGTTTACGGGAGAAATCAATGATCTGTTGATAGTAATATTCATAAGATTTCTGGTTCCCAAGTTGGATTTCACAATGTGCTGCAATATAGTCCTGAAGTCGCGTATCCGGTTCATAAGGTTTTCCTGAACCAAGATTTTCCGGCCACTCTTTAGAACTATCTAAATACTTTATGGCCTTTTTGAATTTTTTCTTTTCCAGCAAATCCAAAGCAATAGTGAGATTGGCTTTTTCATAAATACCATGACCTGCATTGGCAAATTCCTGTGGTAGGACATTTACATCGGCAAGAACTTCCAAGCACTCATCATTTATTTTTGAGTCGAATAGCGATTTTGCGTGAGCTATTCCAACTACCGGATTATCAGGGAAAAGAGAATACATTTGTCTTGAAATTTCAAGCTCCTGTTTAAAGGCTCCTGTACTTTGATAATAAGTACTGAGATAATACCAGGTTCGCCACTCATCAGGATCCAGTTCAAGGGCTTTATTAAAGTCACTTCCTGCAAAGTCATCTCCAGATTTATTGTGTTGAGACAGAAGACCTCTGGCAATATAAAAAGGTGCAAAATCAGGAGAATCTCCACACAGTTCGAACTGTTCTTTTGCCTTTTCTGTGCGAAGGATCTTCCAATATATTAAGCCAAGATAGTAGTTGGTTTTCCACGATGGATGCTGCTCCTGTGCCCAGGCGAGAACAGGAATAGTTTCTAATCTGAATGGGAATACCATCAGTGATGACATTTCTGCCGCCTGCCTCAGGTATTGTTTGCTTTTCTCCGGACTTTTCATCCGGCCAAGGTAGGCAAGCCAGTAATATACAGTGGGATACTCAGGCGATTGCTCCAATACCCGTATTGCTTCATCGGTAAGACCGAGGTTTGCGTATTCAAGCGCAAGTTCCAGGTAAGTCTCATGGGGTAATTCATTCCTTATTGCTGATGTGAAGGCTGACATCGATTCAGATACAGGATTCATAAGGAAATGCTCAAAACGGGTAAAATGGTTAAGCGGATCAATTTCTAAAAGAGATTCAAGGTTTTGTTCAGCTTCAATAAGCTTGTTTTGTTTCCGGTAAGCGATGGCTAAATATTCGTATGCCGTTATATTGTATCGGTTATAATCCAATGCCTTCTTTGCATAAACTTCGGCGTTTTTATAATGCTGTTTCTGCAAGTTCAATCCGGCGATCTCAACATAGGCTGCCGATCGATATTCCATGGACCTCACTGCGACACTGAAAGCCTCCTCTGCCAAAGTCAGGTTTCCCAAAGCCCTTTGGATAACCGCATAAATAAAGTTGCCATCCGGATCATAGGTATTATTTTCCAACACCCTGCGGGCATAGTTCAGGCCTTCCCTATATTGTGCTTTACGGTAATACAATTCAGCCACTTTCGACAAAGCTCTGCTATGCGTGGGCTCCTTTTCTAAACAGGTGAGGTAAGTTTCCATTGCATCATTATAATTCCTCATGCTATTCATATCCTCTGCCTGTCTGAAAAGATGTTCTGCAGAATTATAATCCTGACCAGAAGGAGTCGTAATTGGTCTGGTAATTTTGTTTTCATTTTTATTAGTGGTGTAACTTAACAGATCATTTCCAATATTTACTTTAAGATCCGGAGTAGTACCTTCAGGCAATAAAAAAGATTTTTGATAAACCTGCATAGGGTTTAACTGAATAAATTCTTTCATTAATGTTGTTTGTCCCATGCTTACGATTAAACTATCATTAATCGGTACGTTTGGACAAAAAGATAACTTCAGACTATCTTCTGATGAAACAAGATTGAGCGTCCCACCGGGGGAAGCATGAACCATACCACCTGTTTCTTTCACAGGAAACCAGTATTCAGTTTTTGTTTCTGTATAAAATGGACGCATAAATAGCTGGTTGAAAGGAGTGTTAAACCCGCTTTCCGGCGATGCCTGATTAAATTTTACTCCGGACTGTGCTTCAATATACTGGCCATCCGTATCGGTTAATAATCCTTCCCAGATGGCTCCCAGGCGTGCCAGCGACCAGATCCATATTTTTTTTCCTGGGGCATCACTGTAGGGAGCCCAGTGACCGGTTCCAAAATTTGTGTTATGAAAATACCCTCCATACCAATTTGGATAGTTCCCAAATACATGATATGATTTGCTTGTCCCAAAATTATTTTTGCTGTAAATGGACAAGTTACGACCCTCTTTGTCAACAGGCCAGGGAGATACATCTCCACCATGTCCAATATGGTGGGTGCCGGGAAAATAAAATTGCAGATCGTCTGTTGCTTTATAAGCGGCATTTTCCCATGACAAATATGCATCATGCAGAGGAGTTGGATTATACCACATGCTTCTTGTTTCGAAGAAGGCTTTATCTTTTGGTAAGTGTATATTCACACGCCACTGGGTTCGGGAAGCCAGGTCAAGTCCACCCACAATACAACTCACACTGCCATCGGAATATTCTTTCAACACATAATCGACTTCTGATGAAGTCCAGGGAGCATGTCCCAGGTCTAAACCAAAGTTATGTTCTATTCCACCACTGGTCCACGGACCGCGGATTCCAATAGCACGAAATTTCAGGACATGATTAAGATAGATGAATTCCTCTCCGGTAGATTTTTCAATTGCCCCCATTACTTTTCCACCCACTTCAGGAAGCACCGTCACCTCTATATAATCATTCTCTAAAGTAACCACCTTCCACTCCTTGTTAATACCCTTATCTGTGTAACCATCAAAAAGAAAATATGGATAGAAAACAGATACCTGAGAATTAATCGCTAGAGATGGGATCGGGTTAGGATCAGAATAAGGATATGTTTTTATCGTTATATTTTCCTCCTTTATTGTCGAATTCTGCCCAAAAACTGCAATTCCGGAAAGGAAACTTATAAGTGTAAAAAATATACCCAGAGATACTGATAAAATTGACATAACTTATAAATGTTAGATTTAATATTGTAAAACTTTTGTCAAACTATAATGTTTTTGTTTTAATGGTTAAAATAAAATAAATTTAGTCAATATTAATTTTCCCTGAACCATAGAAATAAATTCATGTGAGAACGAGTTTAACGAATAAATCTTAAAGGGATGAAACGTCGGCAATTTATTAAATATGGAGTTGGGTCTATTTTAACAGCGCCTCTGATATATCACGGGTGCGCCCAGTTATATGAATCGAATTATGCATCTCCCATTGTAAGTGTACTGGACGAGCTAGCCACCAGCCTGGAATATACAGCGGGTCAAACCATTAATTCAGACGGAATTATCAACGATAAGATTCTTTCGTTTGATATCATCAATGACCGTGTTGCCAAAATGGTTGATACGGCAGTCATGAATCTAACCAGGCAACCAAGTGTCGGAAAAGCCTGGGAATCGCTTTTCCCGTCCGGGCATCCAAACATAACTACCAGCATCGGAATTAAACTTAATTTTTCGTATGGAGACTGGAGAAACGACAAGGAAAACGATTGGTCAAAAATATATTGCCCCTTTGGCCCAAAGACTGCTGTAACCAATGCCATTGTCACCGGACTATGCCAGATGCTTGACGGCACATTTCCCATCGAGAATATCACACTGGTTGAAAGGAATCGTGCTAGAGGATATCGCAAGAACTTTCCTCTGGTCCAGGGTTATCGCCCGGTATCTGCTGATAGCGATGGGATATTTAAAGATACCCAGGCGGGAACTTTCGGAATTCACTGGATCGATACCAGAAATAAATTAGAATTACCGCCTGATGCTCCTAAATTTACAGCGGCCCCGGATTATCCTAAAGAATATCGTGCACCCCAGCGTATTTTTGCTGGCATTTATAATAACGATTTTCTGATAAATTATGCCATAGCCAAAGACCACAGGGCTGCGGGTATAACAGGGGCAATGAAAAATAATTTTGGATGTGCAGACAATCCAATGGGCACCCATGGTTCTGCATGGACTGATGAAAACAGCCCTTATCCGGGTACCCGTCTATGTGTACCTGTATTTTACAAAAATGTTGATAAGCAGGCGCCTAACATTGTCAATATTCTTGATGCTCTTACCGGTGTTTATGAAGGAGGGCCCCTTTTTGGAAAAGTATTTCATGCCAATACCATTGCGATGAGTAAGGATCCTGTGGCTATCGATACTTATCTGCTAAACTTGATCAACCGTGTACGTGAGGGTAAAGGGCTTTCCATAATGACTACAGCTGATGGCAAGAACGAGGATGGGCATAAAAATGCTTCCTTCTTGCCCATTGCTTCTGAAAATCATGGATTGGGAAGTATGTCTCTGGAAGATCTGCGACAATATGATTTATCTTCAGATTCGGAACAAAGTGATATACCTGTGCTTCAAAAGAGCCAGTCAAGGATAAGTGAGGTGAGGAGGACAAATGACAGATATCAGCTTCAGGTATTTCTCGATAATTCTAAAAGAAAACATACTATAGAATCAAGGATTGAAGACATGAATGGCAATGTGGTCAAACATTTTAAATCACAATCTACCATTTCGTCAAGATCCCTGCTCGAGTGGGACCATCAAAACAATGATAAGATTTCAGTAAAAGAAGGGATCTATACCTGGTATGTTTCAGTTGATGGAATATTACATACTAACACAATAAATGATAAATCCAATGCTTAAAATTCGCCGCTTTATTATTTTTAAATTAATCGTTGTTCTGTTTTTCTTGAACAGCGGGAACCTCCTCCTTGCACAGGAATATGATATTTTAATTAAAAACGCTCACCTGATTGATCCAAAAAATGACATTGACCAGAAAATGGATGTGGCCGTTACTGATGGTAAGATTGCCAGAGTATCAGCCGAGATACCAGAAAGCAATGCAAAAAATATCATCGATGCGGCCGGTTTGTATATTACGCCCGGGATTATCGATATGCATGCGCATCTGTTCTGGGGGACCGAACCGGATGGATATATCAGCAACAGTCATGCGAGCCTGCCACCCGATGGATTCACGTTCAGGACAGGTGTAACCACGGTAGTTGATGCCGGCAGTGCAGGCTGGAGAAATTTCAAAACTTTTAAGGAACAAACCATAGATCATTCCAGAACACGGGTGTTTGCTTTTTTGAATATTGTGGGACCGGGAATGAAAGGTGGGGCTGTCGAGCAAAACCTGAGAGATATGGATCCCAAACTGACTGCCATGGTGGCCAAAAAGTATGCCGATGTCATTGTTGGGATAAAGCTCGCCCACTATAGTGGTCCGGAATGGGATCCTTTGGTGCGAACTGTAGAAGCCGGGGAATTGGCAGATATGCCGGTGATGATCGATTTTGGCGGACATACTCCGCATTTGTCCCTTGAAAGATTATTTCTGGATGAATTGAGGCCCGGTGATATTTTCACGCATTGTTTTGCTAATGTAGGGGGCAGGACTGCTATTGTTGATGAAAATGGCAAAGTCAGGCCCTATGTATGGGAAGCACAAAAAAAAGGAATTGTATTTGACGTGGGGCATGGCGGAGGAAGCTTTGTATTTGACCAGGCCATCCCGGCAATGGAACAGGGGTTCTTGCCAAATGCTATCAGTACCGACCTTCACACCGGCAGTATGAATGCCGGCATGAAAAGTATGCTGAATGTAATGTCTAAATTATTGAATATGGGAATGCCCCTGAATGATGTGATAGGAACCTCGACCTGGCATCCTGCAAAATATATTAATCATGAAGAGCTGGGTCATTTAAGCGAAGGAGCAGTTGCCGACATAGTAGTTTTGAGCCTCAAGGAAGGGGATTTTGGTTTTGCTGATGTTAAGGGCAGGAAAATTAAGGGAACCCGGAAACTGGAATGTGAGCTGACAATACTGGAAGGAAAAGTGGTATATGACTTGAACGGGATCTCCATGCCTGAGTGGCAGGCCGGAGTTGAAGAAAAAAATAAATCAGAATATTAGGTTTTACAATTAATAATTAATACCCCAAAAGAAAAAGTTATGGAAACAAATGAAAAAAGTACAAGAAGAAAAGCCATTAAAGGCCTGTTAGCTACAGCTGCAGTTGGGTTAGGAATCACCAAGGTAAATGCCGCAGAAAAGAATGGCAAACCCCTTAAGAAAGTGGCAGGCAATATTACGAAATCTGCTAATGCTCCTCTGTTTTCCGGGCATACCATTTATGGCAATATGGTTTTTATTGCCGGTAAGGGGTACCACGAGGAAGGAGACATCACGGTACATACAGATCATGTACTCAAGGAGGTTGAAAAGGAGCTTATCAAAGCAGGTTCCTCTATGGATAAGGTGCTGAAAGTCAACGTATATTTACACGATCTGAATGATTATAAAGCCATGAACGAGGTTTACAGGGGAAGGTTTGGAGATAATCCCCCGGTTAGAACGACCGTGGCTGTCTTCGGTGGTGTACCTGGTGACTCACTCGTGGAGATAGACTGTATTGCTTACAAGGATTGATATATTCTGATATGGTTACGCGGAGAGTATTAATAAAAAGACTGGCCGGACTGCCCCTTGTGGGCAGTTTATTCGGCCTGGAAACTTTCGCCGGCAGTCCGGCTCCAGCCTATGCACCCCGGCGGGATTATTTTAAGGAGCTGGGTGTACGGACCTTTATAAATGCAGCAGGGACATATACATTCATGACGGGATGCCTTATGCGGCCGGAGGTTATAGAGGCTTATAACTACGCAACAAATGAGTATGTTATCCTTGATGATCTTCAGGACAAAGTAGGTGAAAGGATAGCTTCCCTCTTACACTGCGAAGCGGCAACCATTTCAGCAGGAGCGTTTTCTGCCATGACTTTGGGTCTGGCAGGGATCCTGTCGGGCATGGATGAGAAAAAAGTGATACAGATCCCTGATCTGACAGGCATGAAAAATGAGGTACTCATGCAGAAGTCACATAAAATCGGATATGACCATGCCCTTCGAAATTGCGGTGTAAAGATTGTGCTGGCAGAAACCAGAAAGGAACTGGAAAAGGCCATTAATGAAAAAACGGCCATGATGTGGTTTTTTAATGGTAATAATTTTGTCGGAGAGATCCATGATAAAGAATTTGTTGAGATTGCTCAGAAGCATGACATACCTTCCTTTAATGATTGTGCTGCGGATGTGCCACCTGTAGAAAACTTATGGAAGTATACGGATATGGGATTTGACCTGGTTTGCTTTTCAGGTGGGAAAGGGCTGAGGGGACCCCAAAGTGCCGGATTATTGCTTGGTAAGAAGAAATATATAGATGCAGCCCGGCTTCATGCACCTCCACGGGGCAACAACGTTGGAAGAGGGATGAAGGTAAATAAGGAAGAAATACTGGGTATGCTGGCGACCGTGGAAGCTTATCTGGCAAATGATCACGAAAAGGAATGGATATTGTGGGAAAACATGATTCAAACCATCCATGATGCAGCAGCTTCAGTACCAGGCGTTATTGCTGAAATCCATGTTCCTAAAGTAGCAAATCATGTGCCTTCGTTAAGAATCTCCATGGACGAGGAAAAAGTAAAAATGACACCTGATGAATTGAGACAAAAGCTTCGGGAAGGGCATCCATCCATTGAAACGGTGGGAGGAAAGGATTCTGTGGGAATTACGCCATGGATGATGCAACCTGGTCAGGAAAGAATTGTGGCAAGCAGGATCAAAGAGATTCTGGAGGCAGGTTAATATTTTTTTGCCCTTATGACACAACCTGCTTCGAAGTCCTCTCAGATCGGGGAACGTTTAATCTCTTTAGACTTTTTCCGGGGACTTACCATGTTTTTATTGGTCTCTGAATTCACGGGTCTGTTTTCACAATTGACGGTACCTGAACTGGAAGGTACCGTTCTTTACGCTATCGGTACACAATTTCATCATCATCCATGGAATGGCTTACGGTTCTGGGACCTGATCCAGCCCTTCTTTATGTTTATTGTGGGTGTAGCCATACCTTATTCCTATGCCAACCGTGTTAAACGGGGCCAGGACCATGCACAAATCCTGAGGCATACGATAAAACGGGCTTTCCTGCTTTTGTTCCTTGGCTGGGCACTTGCTTACCAGGGGCCAGGGGAACATGCCTTTAGATTCCAGAATGTTCTGGCACAGCTTTCCGTAACATACCTGCTGGCTTTTCTGGTCATGAACAAACCGGCAAGGACACAGATCATTTTTTCATTAATTCTGCTGGCAGCCACGGAGATTATTTACCGTTTATTCCCCGTAGAGGGCTTTAATCACCCCTTTGTGGCCAATGAAAATTTCGGCACCTGGCTTGATTTGCTGTATGGCGGGGCCAATCTGAACGGCCACTGGGTTTCATTCAATGCAATCCCCACAACGGCCCACACCATCTGGGGCGTGCTGGCAGGGCAACTGCTGATGAGCAAGAGGAGTAATATGCAAAAGCTGAAAATACTTGTCATTGCAGGTCTGACCGGAGTGGTTATTGGATATGCCCTCGATCCTGTCACACCTATTATTAAACGCATTGCTACATCTTCATTTGTTATTGTCAGCGGCGGATGGACGATATTGGCCCTCGCTCTTTCTTTCTGGGTAATCGATATCATGAAGCAGAAGAAATGGTCCTTGTTCCTTGTCATAGTGGGCATGAACCCCTTGTTCATTTATTTGTTTGGTCATGTGGGTGGCTCACAGTTTATTGAGCATGTAATACATCCTTTTTCCATGACTTTGTTTGGCTGGACCGGAGAACTAATGGCAAATATTATAACCAGTGCGATCGTGTTGTATCTGTTATGGTATATCTGTTACTGGCTGTATAAAAAGAAGATATTTATCAGGATTTAAATAAGGCTCGATGATCTCTAAACGGAGGACATGTTTCAGCTCAGGAAAATACTGAAGTAAGAAAATTTTAATAGGTGTGAAAATGAAAAAACATTTCTTAAGATTTATCGTACCTCTCTTTCCGCTAATTATTCTAGCTGGAATAATTGTATCCTGCGATCCGCTATCTGAAAAACCATCAGTCTGGGCAACCTCGGTTGAAGATGTAGATCCGAGCTTTCCCGAGTACGATCCCCTGGTAATAAAACCCGGTCCGGCCCATGGAGATACGGTGGTTACCAATCCACCCGGATTCCACTGGCCTTCGGAAGATGGGAGTGAAGCCTTTATTTTGGAGATTTCCCGAGACATTCATTTTGAAGAAGGCAAACGATTAGTTGAAAAAGCCATGAGGGAAGGGGCATTGATCCCGGAATTATTATCGGAAGAACCGGTGATATACAATAGAGAAACAACCTGGCTGATAGCCGGATTGCCACTTCCGATGCACCGGCCATCGTTTGTGCTAGGTGCGGGGGACTGGTACTGGCGGTGGAGGACAGTATTGCCGGGAAATAATATTCAGCCGGCCTCTGAAACCAGAAAGTTTACAATATCCCCGGAATTCATGGAATACAAAGTCCCGCCTCTGAAAGATCTGTATTCAAACATACCGGATTCCCATCCCAGGCTATTTATTAATCCTGGACAAATAGATAGTCTGCGGGGACTTCTTCAGACAAGTAAACCACACAGGGATCTTTATGCCCGGATTGCCGGTTTTGCTGATTCACTGCTGCTGGTTCCTTTGAACCAGGAGCCTGAATATAAACAGGGGGGATATATTCGTCGTGTATGGCGCGGTTATTATGAACTGGCGCGCAAATCCGGGCAGGTACTCGATTTTCTCAGTTTTTGTTACCTGATGACTGAAGAGGAGAAATATGCCGAACGGGCCAAAGAATGGCTGCTAGCTTTTGCCGGATGGGATCTGGAAGGAACCAGTTCCCTGGCTGCTAATGATGAATTGGCTATGCCTATCCTGCTAAATGGAGCCAGGGCTTACGACTGGATCTACGATTATCTCAATGAGGAAGAGCGTGTTGTGATCAGGAATATGCTGGCAGCAAGGGGAGAACAGGTATACAAAATGTGGCGTGATCAGGATTTCCATACTAAACCTTTTGTTAATCATTTGGTCAGGTTAGTTAGTTACATGAGCCAGGTTGGGGTTGTTTTGTATGAGGAAGCCCCGGAGGCTGAAAAGTGGTTGAGCTACCTTATACCAATAGCAATCACCTTTTATCCACCCTGGGGCGGACGTGACGGAGGTTATGCAGAAGGGCCGAGTTACTGGATGATGTATTTCAACTATATGCTCCAATCTGCCCACTGCCTCGAAAGTGCTATGGGACTGGATGTGATGAAGACGGAGTTTTACCGAAATAATGGCTGGTATAAAATTTATGCCTATCCTTATTATACTAAAAAGCGGCCATTCGCCGACACAGGTGTCGGTTCCTACTGGCCGGCCAACAAGATGAACCTTTACCGGCTGGCGACTATTTTTAATAACCCATACTTTCGATGGCGTGCGGAAATGAGTCCCCCACAACAAATGCCTGTAGCAGAAACAAAGATACCCACAGGAATCATGAGCTTTTTCTGGCTCGATGAGACATCGGAAACAGTCACCCCAAAAGCACCGGATGATCTGCCCGGTATGCGGGTTTTCAAAGACATTGGATTGGTGGCTTTTCACGAAGATCTGGGGAACCCGCAGGAGACTTTTTTCCTTCTTAAAAGCTCTCCTTTTGGTGCATGGAGCCATATTTATGCTGACCAAAATGCATTCTACATTCAGGGGTTCGGGGAAGCCCTGGCTGTTCAATCAGGTTACTATTCCAGTTATGGTGGTCCGCACCAACAGGGCTGGACCAGACAGACAAAGGCACATAATACCATACTGGTTGACGGAGAGGGACAGGCAACCGGCAACCGGGAGACATCGCTGGGTGACCGTACTTCCAGGGGAAAGATAATTGCTTTTAAGATGGGTAACGGAGAGCCCGGAAGCGTGGATTATGCTGCAGGCGATGCAACCGAAGCCTATAAAGGCCGTCTGGATAAATTCATCCGTCATGTTTATTACCAGCGGCCTAGGGATTTTCTGCTGATTGACGAACTGGAGGCTCCTGTCCCGGCCCGTTATGACTGGCTGCTTCACTCGCTGGAAAAGATGGAGATTGACAGAAATAAGAACCGGGTGATCATCACTAAAGGAAAAGCCAGGCTGATTGTGGAGTTTCTGTCACCGCAAGAACTTGAATTCTCGCAGACCAATGAATTCTCGCCTCCTCCGCCAGCACGGTCGTTTGAAGGTTATACATATCCTGATCAATGGCATCTCACAGTCTCCACAAAACAAAAGAGCAGGGCAGCGACATTCATTGTCCAGATGAAGGTTCGCACGAAGGCGGATTAATAATAGGATAGAAAAAGTCCAATATAAATATTAACAGATGAGAAAGAATAATAAATTCACTACCCGATCAATATTTTTAAGTCTTGCAATCCTCATGTTTCAGGGTCTGGCACAATTCATCCAGGCCCAGGAGCCCGAAGACCCCCTGCTCTGCATGGGCCATTTTCAGACGGAAGATGAAGCCAAGCAACAACTGAAACGTTTCAGCGAAAGTTATAACAACCTGGAAGAATGGGAAAGACGTGCCGGGATCATTCGTGAGGGCATACTGAAAGGGGCAGAGCTATCACCTTTGCCTGAGCGAGGAAGGATCAATCCCATTTACCGGAATCCAAGAGCCTACGATGGGTACACAGTAGTAAATGTTGCATTTGAGAGTACACCGGGTGTATTTGTAACCGGCAGCCTATACAAACCCGTTGGTATAGAGGGGAAGTCCCCGGCTATACTATGTCCCCACGGACACTGGTCAAAAGACGGGGATTACGGCCGTTATCGCCCGGATATGCAGAAACGCTGTGCAACGCTGGCAAAGATGGGGGCTGTGGTATTATCATATGATATGGTGGGTTATGGTGAGATGCGTGAAGTGGGCTGGATACATCGCCACCCAAAAACCCTTAAGCTGCAGTTGTGGAACAGTATCCGTGCGGTAGATTTTCTGTGTTCCCTGCCTGAAGTTGATGATGACAGGATAGGGGTAACCGGCGCATCTGGCGGAGGTACACAGACTTTTTTACTGGCGGCAGTGGATGACCGGATAACTGTTTCTGTTCCAACAGTTATGGTTTCGGCACATTTTTTTGGTGGTTGCGTGGGTGAAAGCGGTATGCCAATTCACAGAAGTAAAGACCACGAAACCAATAATGTCGAAATTGCCGCAGTGACGGCTCCCAGGCCACAATTGCTCATATCAGATGGAGGGGACTGGACAAAAAATGTTCCGGAAGTGGAATTCCCATATATTCAAAACGTTTATGAGCTGTACGGGAAATCCAAACTGGTTGAGAATGCTCACTTCCCTGATGAAGGCCATGATTATGGCTATTCCAAACGTAAGGCCATGTACCCTTTTATGGCTGCTCATCTGGGACTTAATACTAAGGTGGTTCTCGATGAAAATGGGGAATTTGATGAAACCGGAGTGCACATTGAAGAGCCCTACCAGTTGCATGTTTTTAACAGCACATTTCCTTACCCGCTTACCGCGGTGACATCAAATGATATGGCATGGGATTTTGACATCGCAAGGTCTCCACTGATCTACATCAATAGTTTCATCGAGAACGGATCAACTATGGATTGGGAAAAAGGCAGTGACGGTACCTTTTATATCCATCAGAATTATGATTACCAAAGGAAGGTATTTAACCGCCAGAATAATCATTTTCACTTTTTACTTATTGGACAGACAGGAACTGATGTTCCCATTGTATTTAAGGATTACAGCTCTATATACAATGGAAGAATGAATTATAATACCACCAATATTAAATACTGTGTCGTTTCAAATGACGGGAAAGAGTGGAGGCATGTCCCGGGTGAGGTGCTGAACAGCCATAAACGTAAGAAAATAATGTTTCATATGGACAGCGATTCGCTTTATATAGCCAGTGTGGAGCCTTATCGTGTGAGTGATCTTCATAGATTGTTATCAAAGATCAGAGAGGATGACAGGATCCATATAGAAAGCATTGGCAAATCTGTGGAAGGAAGGGATCTGCCAATCATTCGTATCGGAAATGAAAAAGCCCCACACAGTGTTTTTATCCGGGTGCGCGCACATCCCTGGGAACCAGGTGGTAACTGGGTATCTGAAGGAATTATCGATAGGCTTTTGCAGCGAACCGGGGAAGTTGATGATTATCTGAAGAACTATTGTATTTATATCCTTCCGATGACAAACATCGATGGTGTTGTACATGGTAAAGCAAGGTATAACATGAATGGGATGGACCTGAACAGGGGACTTGAAGAACCAGCTGATCCGGTACTATCCCCTGAAGTTTACCATATGGAACAGTGGTTTGAGAAAATGATTGACAAAGGCATGAAACCCGACCTGGGCATTGATTTTCATAATGATGATGGCGGTCCAGTAATTTTTGAACCACCAGCGAATGCTGATTCTCTGGTATATGTAGATCATATGAAAACCCTTGAAAAACTACTTCGAAAAGATACCTGGTTCAGGGAACGTGCAGTTACCAGGAGTCCAGGAGGAGGGATAACCCAGCGGTACGGGATTGAGTGGTTTGTGTATGAACTTAATGCCGGCTGGATAGAAGGATTGCAGAAACGTCCCCTGTCGGATGATTGGAAATTGCTGGGTAATCAGCTTTGCAGTGTATTTGATGCGTATTTTAAGAGCATAGCAAAATAGTGCACCATCACAATTATTGTAATGACCTACTTCATTAGAAGACCGGAAAGAATCCTCAGATTGTTCTCACCGTTGCTGCTTTTATTGATCCTTGTTAGCTGTTCGAAAAATCTTGATACGAACGGGCAGCCAGGTGAATTGGTGGAATATACCGGTTTTTTGAAGATCCCCGGGGTTGGTTTTCAGACATTTTTCAGGTTTGAAGACGAAGATCCCAACCTGAAACAAATGCCATTTCCTTCCGGTTCTGCCTATTTTCGATGGATGTGGGAACAGGTTGAACCTGAGGAGGGTCAGTATAACTGGGATCTCATTGACAACCACCTCGCCAGGGCCCGGGAAAACGGCCAGACGCTGGAATTCAGGATTATGCTGGAATGGCCAGGGGAGTACGATATCGGCATTCCTCAATGGCTGGTTGATAAAGGGGTCAGTTTACGGCTGACCCATTGTGAGGACGAGGACTATTACAGTCCTGATCTTGAAGACCCTGTTATCAAAGAATACCATACAAAACTGATCAGGGCGCTTGGTGAACGCTATGACGGACACCCTGACCTTGGCTCGGTGGATATCGGTTCGGTAGGACTGTGGGGGGAATGGCATGAATACTGTCATCCTGAACTCATGCCAGGCCGTGAGGAAAGATCCGACATTATTGATCTGTATTATGAATCTTTTCCAAACACGCCATTGGTGGCACTGGTTGATGACCAGGAAGGCATACAGTATGCGGCACAAAAGGGGAGAAGTGCCTGGCGGGGAGATTGCTGGGGCAATTACCTTCCCGAGGGCAGCGGCTGGAACCATCATGAAGACTCCTACTGGCCGGCAAACAACCTGATACAGGAGGCCTGGAAGAACGGACCGGTAGCCTTGGAATCCTGCTGGACCATGAAAAAGTGGCTTTCAGATGGTAGTGATATAACCCAGATTGTAAATGATGCCATTTCCTGGCATGCCACACTTGCCCATAACAAGTCTGACTATATCCCCGGAGAATATCAATCAGAGATAGAACGGCTTGTTATGAAATTGGGTTTTCGGCTGTTACTGAGAGATATTGACTACGATCATTTGATTGAACCAGCCTCAACATCTACCCTGAAACTGGAATGGGAGAATCTTGGTATTGCTCCTCCCTACCGAGACCACCGGCTTGCATTCCGCCTCAGGGACAGTCAGGATAGTATTTACGGTGTATATATTTCAGATCAGTCTATCCGCGGCTGGCTGCCGGGTGCAACAACCGTTGAGATTGAATACCCAATACCCGGGGATTTATCTGGAGGGGAATACACCCTGGAACTCGGCCTGGTATTTCATAGCGCTCCGGACCGCCTTGTTCCTATCGCCAATGAAGGCAAAACCGGTGACGGGTGGTATGAGGTAGGGGATTGCAGGGTGGAGTAGGGTATAGGTAAGTCTGCAAATCAGTTGGAAGAACCAATATGAATTGGACAAATTATCATATACACAGTCACTATTGTGATGGCGAAGGTGAATTAGCATCTTATGTTAAGAAAGCAATAGAAAAGAAAATGTATGCCATAGGCTTTTCCAGCCATGCCCCAGTACCATTCAATTCTAACTGGCATATGCCATCAGATCATCTGGACAAATATATTTCAGAAATCGAATTATTGAAATGCAAGTATGAGGAGATTAAAATTTATTCAGGCCTGGAAGTGGATTACATCCCTGGTCAAATAGGCCCAAATGACTATGCGGATAGAAATTTGGATCTGATAATCGGATCTGTCCATTATGCAGGTCAATTTGATGATCAGGTCAATTGTTGTATTGACTACACAACGGAAGAATTTAATAGAGGGCTTAAGTTAATTTTTAATAACAGTATTAAGAGATTGGTTGCCAGATACTATGAGCTTGTTATTAAAATGATAAAAAATGATCCTCCCGATATAATCGGACACCTGGATCTAATTAAGAAGCTAAATCACAACAATAGATATTTTAGTGAAGAAGAAAGTTGGTATCAAGATATTATATCTGATGTTATTATGGCCATATCAGAAACAAATTGTATTGTTGAAGTAAATACAAGAGGCTATTATAAAGGTATTACAAAAGAGTTTTACCCCGGTAGACAAATACTGGAAAAGTGTTTTGAAGCTGACATCCATCTCACGATAAATTCAGATGCTCATCATCCGGATGAAATTGACAATAACTTTGAAGATGTTGGGTCCCTTTTACGGGATATTGGATATGGTAGTATATACATCTTCGACGAAGGGAAGTGGTGTGCTGTGCCACTATGAGAACTTTAAGTTAAATTAATGATATAAATGAAAATACTATGAAACGGTTATTTCTATTGTTATTAATACCAACAATGAGTATCATTCTTATTTCTTGTACTGATAACAAGAAGGACAATAAGGAAAATGTTGTGATTGAAAATGAACAGGTGAAATTAATTATCAGCACTGATGGAACGGCTGAAAGTCTGATTTTTAAGCCGACGAATGAAGAGTGTTTACGTCTGGGAGAGAACATTTCAATGTTTTCTGTTACTCAGGAGCGACCCTATAATAATGAAGTGAAACTGGCTCATCCTAATAAAAAAACAACATATCGTGCAGATACAATTTACCGGGTTGAAGATAATCTGATTGTTGGTTTTGAAACCATTCCATATGAAGCAGTAATTAAAGTCAAGATAGCATCAGAATACATAAGGTTTAGTTTAGAAGATTTTATAGTTGAAGAAGAAGATTATCGTGTCAATATTACACCACCACCGGTATTTGAAATGTGTTTTTTACAACTTCCTGTACGTAACAGGGATCATTTTGGAGAGTGGCTGAATGTTAGTTGGGATGACAATATTTCGATCAATATATTAGGGACAGATCATTACGCAAGAATTGATGTAGAGAAAGGTAACGGTTACCGCATTATGAAAGCTGATGCTGTTAAAGATGTAAGATTAAGAGGAGTAGGAGCTGCTTTAATCGTTTGTGGCACCGAAAATCTGTTGGACAATATTTCACAGGTAGAAGAAGACTATAATTTGCCACAAGGAGTAAAAAGTCGTAGAAATGAAAAGCTTAAATTTTCTTATTACTGGTCAGGAAATATTAATCCGGATAATATCGGTCAACATTTGAAATATGCTAAAATGGGTGGGTTTCGCAGTTTAATGCTTTATTATCCTTCATTTATAGAAGGTAACGGATATAGGAAATTGGGGAATTATGACTGGAAAAGATCACTATATCCAAATGGCAAGGATGACTTAAGAAACATGTTAAATAAAATTGAAGATAATGGAATGATTACGGGATTTCATTTTCTCCATACGCATATTGGCAGAGACAGTAAATACATAACACCAGAAGCCGACCATCGGTTGAATCTGCTTGATATGTTTACTTTGGCAAAACCTCTGGGTGAAAATGATACTACCATATATGTTGAACAAAATCCTGAAGGTATAACAATGGCTGATAAATGCCGTGTATTAAAAATAGGGACTGAGCTTATTTCGTATAAGAGTTATACCACTACCCGGCCATATAAATTTAACGGTTGTATTCGCGGCATTGATCAAACAACTGTAAATTCGCAACCAGAGGGAACTATCTTTGGTCTGTTAGATGTGAGTGAGTTTAGTTCTACAAGTGTGTATCTTGACCAGAACACCAGTTTACAAGATGAAATTGCACTGAAGATTGCAGATATCTATCAGGCAGGTTTTAAATTTATCTACTTTGATGGGTCTGAAGGTGTAAACTCACCCTTTTGGTTTAATGTATCTGCAGCACAATATAATGTCTTTAAGCGGTTAAGGCCTGCCCCTCTGTTTGCTGAAGGAGCAGCGAAAACTCATTTTAGCTGGCATATGATGAGTGGGGGAAATGCTTTTGATGTTTTTAAACCCGAGTATTTGAAGGAAGCTATCCGGAAATTTCCTGCTGAAGAAGCCCCTCGGATGAAAGCTGATTTTACACGTGTCAATTTTGGATGGTTAGGCTATTGGGTGCCAGGTGAAAATACTGTTGGCACACAACCCGATATGCTTGAGTATGCTACTAGCAGGGCAGCGGCATGGGATTGTCCAGTTTCAATACACGCTAATTTGAAAAAATTCGATTCTCACCCCAGGACTCCCGACAATTTAGAAGTTTTAAGAAGATGGGAAGAAGTAAGGGATCAAAATTGGTTGACAGAAGAACAAAAGCTTATGCTACAGAACCTGGAGCAGGAGCATATTTTACTGTTGGATAAACGGAAGAAGTTTGAATTGCTACCGTATGATCAAATTATGGATGTGGCGAATGGAAGCAGTGAAGTAAGGGCTTTTATTTTTGAGCGAAATAATGATTTATATGTTGTTTATTGGCATATATCGGATAGTAAAAAAATAGAATTGGCCTTGAATCCTGAAAAAATCACATTATTAGAAAGTTTAGGGCAAGAGATGCCGGTTCCTTCTTCTGACCAAAATTTAAATTCAGTTGTATTGCCTGTCGGCAAACGGCGGTATATAAAAACAAGTAGTTTAACACAGGATCAAATAATCTCCGCATTCAAGAATGCTAAGATATGGTTAAAAAAAACCTGACAAGAAGAGATTTTATTGGCAAGACAACTGCAGGCATAGCTACTGCAGCTGTTTCAACAGGAATTTCGTCAATTGGTTTAAACTCATGTATAAGGGATGGTAAAAAGGAAGGTGACTTTATTCATTTAGTAGAACAAACTCTTCCCGCGGAAGAGTTATATGATTATCATAAGCGACTTTCAGCGGATCCGGTGCATATACCAAGGAGAGATCAGGAAGCCCAACCGAACGAAGATGAAATGATGCTCCATGATCAGGGCTGGAAATTGAAAATGGTAAAGAGCAATTCAATTATCATTCAAAATGCTGTTTTTGATTTTCAGGACTACCTCGATATTTCTCAAAATGTGAAGGTGGAAATAGAAGAAAGAAACTCGTTAACAGACTGGCAGGATTTTAGTCAATGTATAGTAGCAGGCACATGTGAACAGTTACCTTGTTGTGGATTAACTCTTAAAACTCCCAAAAGCTACGAGATTACAGTAACACCTGAACGAATAATTGTATGTGGTTATGATGAGCGTGGCACAATGTTCGGACTCTATAACCTTGAGTCACGTATGAATCTTCGCGAAGCTCCTTTTTTGCATAAGGAGCTGAAAACTGCACGTGAGAGTCTTTTTGATACCAGAATGGTACTGTCATGGATGGGCTGGATGGAATGGCCTGACCAGCTTCTTTCACACCTTGTACATGATGGTTTTGACGCAATTTTTACTTCTGTTTATGCTAATCCGAACGGCGATCGAACTACGGCTGAGACTTCGACCGATTTTTATGCACGCTTACTTTATCGAATTCGTAAACAGGACCCTGATAGGATCAAGGACCTGATCAATCGTGCCGGGCGTTTTGGCATCAAGGTATATACTCCAATTATCTACCAATACCTGGGAACCCGTGAAAGTGAATTGGGCCTCCGCAAACTTGTGCGTGAAATTGTTAAGGAATTTCCCCACATCCGCGGTTATGTTCTTCTTACAGAGGGTTTCTGGTATAAGTCATGGGGTGGCGGACATGGCGCCAGCAAAGAGTATATGCAGGAGTGGGCACGAAATTGGAGCACAGCGGTAAAAATTGTGGAAGAGGAATGCCATCGGACAGATCCATCTATCGAGATTATTCCCTGGGAATACAACATAGACTTCCGGCCACAAAATGGCGATATAAAGAGGTACTTCATTAAACAGCTTCCGGTAAATACGATACCTATGCTCACATGGGAAAATGGGAAGAGTTTTGAGCTTGATGGTATGAAAGGTTATTTGCGAGATTATTCTCTGAACCAAATCGGGCCGGCAGAGGTAACTGCTGCTCAGATTGACGAGGCTGAAAAGCGGGGAATGAAAGTTTATTCCAAGGTTGATACTTTTGCCAGCTGGCAGTATGGTACTATTCCTTATCTGCCCTGTCCCAATCAATGGTACGACAGATATATGGCCCTGGAAAAATATGGGATTAAAGGTACACTGGAAAGCTGGAGCAGTGGTTATAAACCTAACTTTATTAGTACGATAAGGACGTGGACTTGTTGGACTGATGCACCTTCAATGCAGGAACTTTTTACTGCTATGGCTGCGATGATATTTGGCAAAGAGCAGATGGAAATGGTTAAAAAGGCATGGGAACATTTTAGCCAGGCAATTCGTCTGGTGCCTGATACCGGTCCAAACATGGGTACAAACAATGCTATTGGAAATCCTCTTTTCTTCACTGAGCCACCGGCTAGAACTGCAACATACAAATATTCATGGGGGGACCAGGCCAGGAAAACGAATTTGAACCCCTATTGGCCTTTTACCGTTTTTCGTATGGTCTTTTACCCTGATTTTACCAACAAAACGAATAAAGCAGAGCGTTACGCGAGAAGTGCTACGGCTTACGAGAGGTAAGTGAAAAAACAAAAGTTCTGACGGTCTTTCTTAAGTACCTGAAGCAGGCATCTGATAAAATGGAGGACGGATTGAAGTTGTACCGTACCGCAGCTTGCAACAGTCCTGATTCGAAACGTACACAGGCCCTGAGGGAAGTGGTTGTAGCTGAACAAATGCAACGAATGATGCAGAGCGATTATGCAATCCTTGAGTTTGAGGATCTTCGCTTGCAGTTGGTGAAGGAGCAGAATAGCGAGAAAACTGGTGTGATATTAGATCGAATGGAAAATATAGTACGCGGGGAGATTGACCGCACGGAACTTTCTCTGCTCGCTGCCACACGGGACTCACGATTGGGGTTCCAATTTGAGCAGGATTATGTATATACTCCTTATTCGCTTGGAGAGAAGTTAAGAGTTTTAAAAGAGACACTAAAAGAAATATCATGAATACAACAACAATTCCAAAGCAAGAATTTACTGATCGTATTTCGAAATTTCAATCCAATATTAAAGAAGCCGGTTTAGATGCCTGTCTTGTTCATGCAACGGAATCGGACATGGCAAATGTGCGTTATTTGAGTGAGTACTGGCCTACATTTGAATTTGCTGCAATATTTGTTCCTTCAGAAGGAGAAGCAGTGCTGCTGGTTGGACCTGAAAGCGATCAGTATGCTGCTCAGCGTAGCGTATTTACGAACATTGAAAAGATGATCGAATACCGTGAGTCAGCTGAGCCGGAATGCCCCGGAATGAATTTTGAAAGTTTTAAAGATATCGTTGCAAAGTACACACCAAATGGCAGGATAAAGAAACTGGGTATTGTTGGATGGTCCGTTACAACTCTTCCTGTTTATATGGCACTTAGAGAGCAATTACCCGATGTAGAAATTGTTAAAGCTGATAAAACTTTTTTGCCTTTAAGATTCATAAAAAGTGAGAATGAACTGGCCTGTATGCGCAGGGCTTATGAGATATCAGAACTGGCAGTTGAAGCTATTATCAATGAAATTAAACCCGGCATGACCGAATTGCAGGTAATAGGTATTGCGCAAAGAGAGATATACAAACATGGGGGTGAATATGAGGGCCATGCACTCTACTGTTTCTGTGGTTTGTCAACCAATAATGCCATATCACGTCCAACGCATAACAAGATCGTAGAGAATGAGATCATTCAACTGAATATTGGTGCACGTGTAAGCGGGTACTCATCAAGTGTTGGATTACCCATATCAATAGGTCCTTTACCGGAACATAAAAGAAGACTGGTTGATTTTGGTCTGGAGGCCCATTTCAAGACTATGGAGATGCTTGAAGCAGGAAAACCTGCCGGTGCAGTTGTAAAGGATTATGAAGCATGGGTTACATCACGTGGATTTGAAAAATACTTGCTTTACGGTCCATGCCACAGCATCGGTATGATGGAGGTGGAGCAACCATGGATGGAATCCACTTCAGACTATGAGCTGCAAGAGAACATGACATTTCAGGTAGATACCTTCTTCTATGATAAGGACTTCGGACTCCGCTGGGAAAATGGGATTGTAATTAAGAAAGGCGGTATAGAAAAACTCTCTTCCAGGTTCATGAAAGTAATTGAGATTTAAAAAATAGAATTATGCGTTATGAAATGATGTTCCCGGATCAGATCCGGGAAGCAATTGACAACAATACTCCGGTTGTGCTTGCACTGGGAGTTCTTGAATACCATAGTGAACATATGCCGCCAGGCGTTGATACCCTCTTGCCGGTTCGTGCATTGGAACTGCTCGAAAAGGAGATGTCATTGGTTATTATGCCGCCTTTCTATTATGGTGCCGGAACTTATGCTGTTGCTCCTCCGGAGCGTAATGGAGGGATTCATGTTGATTCGGCCGTACTGAATTCATTTGCACGTCAGTTGTTTTACAACCTCTTACGGATTGGGTTTCGTAATATTAATGTATTTGTTCACCATCAGAGTGAAAACTTTGCTAACGGTATGCCAACTGACTTGTCCTTCAAGCTTGCAGCAAGGCAGGAGATTTTTGCTTTTATAGAAAATGAGCGTGGAGATGGTTGGTGGGGTGATAATACTTCAGCGAGCTATTACGAGGACCATGCTACAGGTGACGATCCATTCAACTGGATCACTATCCTGCCGTTTATGAGCGCTGAAGCACAGGCTCAATTCCCTATTGATCATGCCGGTGAACAGGAGACATCTCTGATGATGGCTTTCTGCCCTGAGGGTGTTGATATGGCTCGTTTTTCTGAGGAGAAATGGTACTCACAAAGTGCAAATAAGGCTTCTGTTGACTATGGTAATCGTGCTAAAGACATTATACTTCAGGATATGAAAAAAGTTTTAGGGAAATAGTAGATGACAGGACGTGAAGTTTGAAACAGTAAACTAAACAAACTATGACGACTACTCAAAAGACCTTAATTATTCCTATGATTATTATAGGGTCAATGTTTGCTGTTTTAGGTTTTGCACTTGGAATCAACGCCTTTTTTGTGCCTTTTGTAAAAGAGGCATTTAATATTTCAATTACGATGTCCTACCTCGTAATGACAGCCACCTTCTTATCCTTTGTCGTTTTTGGGGTGCCTTCCGGGGCAATTATTAAAAAGTTCGGATATAAGGGAGGAATGATTATTGCATTTTTAATCATGGCAATAGGATTTTACCTGATTGCCCCTGCCGCAAAAATTGCAAGCTTTCCTTTATTACTGCTGGCGTTATTTGTAGGCGGAATGGGTCAGGCACTGCTTACCGGGGCGGTTAATACATATGTCACAATCTTAGGTCCTGAAGAGAGTGCAGCCAGCAGGATTGCCCTGATGGGGATTTGCAGTAAAACCTTTTATGCTGTGGCGTCACTTATGTTGGCCGTTTTTATGGACCTGGCCAATGTACAAATAGAAGATACTATTCTTCCTTTTTATATTATTTCGGGAGTTCTCCTACTTATGGGGTTTATCTATTATTATGTACCTCTACCTGAAATTAAAGTTGCAGGGGAAGATGAGAGTGAGGAGAATTCCCCGGTTTCTTTAGATGCTAATTCAAAAACGAGCATTTTTCAGTTCCCTCATCTGTTATTGGGGGTCGTTGCAATATTTTTTGATATTGGAGTAGAATACCTGGCTTTAGGTACAATTAATGACTATGCCACAATTCTAAATAAACCATCACCCGAGAACTATGTCTGGTTTGTATCGGCAGGAATGGTGATCGGATATTTAATTGGTGTAATATTAATTCCGAAAATTGTGAGCCAGGGTACAGCATTATTGTTATCAACTATTTCGGGTATTGCTGTAACTATAGCTATTGTTATATTTCCTGAGGACATTTCTATTTATTCGGTTGCCTTTCTCGGATTGGCTAATGCATTAATGTGGCCTGCAATATGGCCGATGGCAATAGCTGACCTGGGAAAATTTACAAAGATGGGATCTTCATTGTTGGTGACAGGAATAATAGGCGGGGCTTTTTTGCCTTTGTTTTTCGGATATATCGCTGATGTGGCATCCCACCAGGTTGCTTACCTTGTATGTTTACCCGCATACATTTATATATTGTACTACGCATTATCCGGAAGCAGAATAAGAACTAAATGAAGAAGTCACAAATAAGTATCCTGCCAGGCAATTAACTTAAGAAAACCAATTGAAAACTGGATTTTGAAACGCTTATTTTTAAAATACCTTATTATTATCAAGCTCCTTGTATCCATCCTGGTCATTAGTTGTGATCACCATGTAGCCAAAGAGTATTGTGAAGTTATCAGTGATAGCCTCTACCTGAAGAATGTACCAATTCAGCCGGACGAGGATACCTGGAGATTTATTGAGGATCTGAAAACTCCCATATGGTCAAGGCATGTCTGGAAACCGGCTGCTCCTGTCCCTCAGCAGGCAGACCTTTCACAAGGCGTGACTATTAAAGAGAATTTTCCTGACACTAAGGGAAGACTTGAGACAGCATATGCTGACCTGAGGTCATTTTTTGCTGCCGGCAGTGTGTCTTGTGACAATGGCGACTATTCGATTGTAACCGAAGAGTCTACGGATCTTAAAGGTGAATCATTCCGTGTTGATATTAAGCAGGATGGTTGCCATATTTATGCAGGTGATGCTGATGGTATCCGGCGAGGCGTTTATTACATTGAAGATGAGATGCTTCGTTTGCGAGGTCCATTTCTTCCTCTGGGAACTGTTGAAAAGAATCCGGTTATAGAAAGACGTATATCACGTTGTTTCTTTGGACCTATAAAACGGCCACCAAGAATGAGGGACGAGTTGATGGATGATGTTGATTATTATCCAGATCAGTACCTGAACCGGCTTGCACATGAAGGTGTCAACGGATTATGGCTAACCGTTGAATTCCGCGATCTTATAGCAACTAATTACACCCCCGAAGCAGGGAAGGATGGAGGGAAACGTCTTGCCAAATTGAGGCAAACTGTAGCCAAGTGCCTGAGATATGGAATTCGTACATATATATTCTGTATTGAACCCCGGTCCTGGGATACTCATAGCCCGGTAATAAAAAAATATCCAGAGTTAGCTGGGGCACCAAGAGGTGAGGGGTATTACTTCTGTCCGATGAGCCAAACTGCACATAAATATTTGTACGAATCAGTAAATAAAATCTTCAGTGCAGTACCCGAACTTGGGGGGATGATCAATATTACACATGGAGAAAGAGGAACAACGTGTTTAAGCACTGTTTCTGCCATATCTGATTATAAAGGCAAAATTAATTGTCCACGATGTTCACATAAAGAGCCATGGGAGATTTTACATGCCTCCCTGTCGGCTATGGAACAAGGCATGCATGATGCTGTCCCTGATGCCGAATTGATAAGCTGGCTCTATATGCCACAGCCCCAGCGATTCGGTACTGGAGATTCATATGCCCTTGGAAATTGGGTGTATGATCTTCCTGCCCATACTCCTGAAGGGGTGATCTTGCAGTTTAATTTTGAATCGGGTGTAAGCCGTACCGAATTTGGAAAATTACTGGTCGGTGGCGACTATTGGATATCAAATCCAGGACCCAGTTCCAGGTTTGAGCGTATCGCGAAAGTTGCCCGGGAAAATAGTACAATAGTTTCGGCCAAAATACAGACCGGAAATTCTCACGAGGTGGCTACAACACCATATGTGCCGGTGCCGTCATTGCTATACAGAAAATTTGCCGAAATGCGCTGTCTTGGGATTTCTCATACTATGCTGTGCTGGTATTTTGGTAATTATCCTGGTTTAATGAATAAGGCAGCCGGTCTCCTCTCGATGGAACCATTCCCTCCTGATGAGGATACATTTCTAAAACAACTTGCCTCAATCAATTGGCGCAAAGAGGATGTTGTAAAAGTGGTAGAAGCATGGAAACACTTCAGTGATGGCTATGAGAACTATCCCCTTACCAATATGTTCCAGTATTACGGACCTATGCATGACGGTCCTGTCTGGCCTCTTTTGCTGAAGCCGGTTGATGCCCCGCTGACACCTACATGGCAGATAGGCTCCAGCAGAACACTTAAAGCGTGGCCGCCCAGTGGAGACCGTGTCGGGGAATGTATCGGCGAAATATTGACTCTTGAGGAAGTCGTAGAGCTTACCAACAGGATAACCAAATCATGGGAGAAAGGAGTTGAGCTGTTAAAAGGGATAGAACAAAACTATGCAGATGAGCCTGAACGGATCAGTGATATTGGTGTGGCCAAAGCTCTCGGCATCCAGTTCCGCAGCGGATACAACATTCTTCATTTTTATCTCCTGCGTGAAAAAATGTTAAGGATGGAAGGAGAGGAACGTCTTGATTTACTGAACAAACTGGTTGATATTATCCAGGAAGAGCTGGAACTTGATGAACAACTCCTTACACTATGCAATAATGACTCAAGGCTTGGATTCCATTCTGAAGCTGAAGGTTATAAATACTTTCCTGAAAAAATAAGATGGCGCATGGATCAGCTGAGGTGTGTTCTGGCCAATGACGTGCCGGAGTTGAAAAAGATTATCCGGAATAATGAATCCTTGTTCCCTGAGTACACGGGTTTACAGCCTCAAGGAGCAGTGGCTCACTGTATTGCCTCAAAAGATGCTGAATGGCCGGGTTCCGGAGGAATACCTCCGGTTGGATTACAGTGGCAAAGATGCACCTATGGTCCGGAAACAAATGAGATAAAATGGGCATCTATATGGGATAAAAAGGCTCTGTATATATGGGTGTTGGATATGGCAACCAGTGATCAAAACACCTCATTACAAGCTATTACCAATTTACAGATCAAGATAGAACCACAACGACTATTTCCCTGTCGGTATTTCGTTTACGACTTGGGAAATGAACAGACAGATAATGAACTTGTACACGTTGGTACTGAGCCTGGTGTCAGGTATCTCGGAGTTCGTATTCCCTTTGAGAAAATAGGCATAGCTACTAAGGCCCTGCACCCTGTAAGGATTGATGTTCGCGTACAAAAGGGAAAAGGAGAAGCAAACTCTTGGCGCCCGAATAATCCGGTCACATCAAGACTAATGCTGGGATCCGATAATCCTGCCGATCTCGGGTGGCTGATATTTTACTGAATTCATTATTATTAATCTAATAGTAAAACAAATGACAAATCGAAGAAAATTTATCAAGCAGGTATCTGCAGCGGCTATAATTAGTAGTATGCCAGATGTTTTGTTATCACAACAGAAACCTTCTAATAAAAAAATATGGGCAAACCTTCTGCATTTAAGCTATAATATGTGGGAAGACCATCTTACAGATGAATATAAAGATAAAGATTATAAATGCACTACATGTATGGATGCCAGATTGTGGGCCCATGGATACAGACCCGATCTCACATTCGATGATATTACCTGGAATGCTTTGTTAAAAGAAATGGTAAATGCCGGCATGAATATGGTTGTAATAGATGTGGGGGATGCTGTTCAATATGAAAGTCATCCTGAGATTGCAGTCAATAATGCATGGCCAAGGGAAAAATTACGGGATGAGTTGGCAAAAATGAGACAAATGGGTTTGGAGCCAATTCCAAAGCTGAATTTTGCAACAACACACGATATATGGTTAGGCAAATATGCCAGAATGATATCTACGAGAAAGTATTATGATGTATGTAGAGATCTTATTGGGGAGTTAATTGACCTTTTTGACAAACCACGGTTTTTCCATTTAGGTATGGATGAGGAGACCGCACAGCATCAGGTAAAACAAGATTATGTTGTTATTAGACAAAATGATCTTTGGTGGGCTGATCTTTATTTCTTAATAAGTGAAGTGGAAAAGAACGGTTCACGATCCTGGATCTGGTCCGATTATGTTTGGCATCATCCGGAAGTATTTTTTAAGAAAATGCCTAAATCTGTACTTCAGAGTAATTGGTACTATGGAACGAAATTTGGACCTGATGAAGAACCGGCAAAATATTATAATGAATTAGAAAAGCGTGGTTATGATCAGATTCCAACGGGTAGTAATCATTCAAACCCCGATAATTTTAGTATGACAGTAGATTACTGCAAAGAAGTTATCGACTCTGAACGACTTTATGGCTTTATGACAGCTCCCTGGAGACCTACACTTGCACCATGTTTAGATAAACATAAAGAAGCGATTCAACAGGTTGGGAAAGCTATTAAGAGATTTTAACATCAAACTCACTTAATTATGAAAAAATGGCCATGCCAATTTATAGCAAATCCATTCATGAATGTGTTGGTTGGATTTATTTATATAGCTTTTATGATCAGCTGTATGCAAGGTATGGCTCAAGCGCAACAATCAGAAACTGAAAAGCCTTATAACCTGGTCGTTATCATGACTGACAACCATGGTCCATGGACCCTTGGGTGTTATGGCAACCAGGACGTATTGACACCAAATATTGATCAGTTAGCTTCTGAAGGGATGTTGTTTGAGAGAGCTTTTGCATCCAACCCTGTTTGCTCACCCACCCGCGCAACATTCCTCACCGGGCTGATGCCTTCACAACATGGTGTGCATAGCTGGTTACACGCCGACCGTCTGCAGATGGGCCCTGACGCGCAAAGTACCCTGGCTGAATTCACATCACTTGGCGATGTGCTAAAAGCTGCCGGATACGCTTGCGGTTTGGTTGGAAAGTGGCATTTAGGTGACAACATGCGGCCACAGGAAGGGTTTGACAGCTATTGGATAACTAAACCGCATGGTCATACCCTTGAGTTCTATGACCAGCCAATCATCTATGAAGGCAAAGTCTATACGGAACCGCGATATACTACTGATTTGTGGACCGAACACGCAATTAAATTTCTCAAGCAAAATCAGGGAAAGGAAAAACCATTCTTTTTGTTACTTACTTACAACGGGCCGTATGGTCTTGGACCGAGTCTGCTTCAACCGGCTCAAAACCGACATGCTGAATACTATGCTGATAAGCAACTGGCGTCTTTTCCCCGTAATCCAACTCATCCGTGGCAATACAACAATCGGGAGTACTTGAATAATCCGATATCCATGCGTCGTTACGCTGCCGAGATCAGCGGTGTGGATGATGGTGTTGGCAAAGTTCTTGATGAGATTCGTCAGTTGGGAATGGATGAGCAGACATTGATTGTTTTTACTGCCGACCAGGGATTAGGTTGTGGGCAACACGGCCTGTGGGGCATGGGGGACCACACTAAGCCTTTGCATGCCTTTGATCCAACCATGCATATACCGCTGATCTTCCGCCATCAGGGTACGATTTCAGCCGGTAGCCGTACGAAAATGATGGTCGCTAACTATGATATGATGCCCACTATCCTGGGCTATTTGGGGTTGGATGACAAAAAGCCCACCGAGCCGTCTTCGCCCGGGCACGATTTCAGCCGAAAATTACGGGGACAATCTATCAAGTGGAATAATGCAATGTTTTATGAGTACATCAATACGCGCGCTATTCGCACTGATCAGTGGAAACTAATTCTTCGTCACGATACTGGTCCCAACGAGTTATATAACCTGAAAAAGGATCCCGGTGAATGGATTAATCTGTATAACAATAAAATATACGCTGATATACAATCTAAATTATCGGAGCAACTGACTGATTTCTTTGATCGCTATGCCGATCCCAGGTATGATTTGTGGAATGGTGGGTCTTCCAAAACACTTCTCGATCTCGTGGCAGTGAAGAAACCTAATCGAAGCAAGTGATTATTTGGATATAAAACCTGAGGAAGTTATGTACAATGGTTGATCGATATCGGATCGGTGGGCATGTGGAGTGTAAATAATAATTAGAAAAACTGATGTATAAAAATCAGATATTACTCGCTGTTGTTTTTGGTTTAACAATCAAATGCACAAGTCCAACCTATGAACTTAAGGGAGTTGTTCAAGATGGGTTGAATGGTGGTGCCATTGCCGGAGTGGAAGTCGCTTTAAAAGGCGCCGGCCTTTCGGCATTGACGGACAATAAGGGAGAATTTTTGTTAAAAGTTCCGTATTCTGCTACATCCGGTGTTAATTTGAAAAAAGGCGATCCGGCTTCTGATATGGTTTTGATTGCAGGTAAAAGTGGGTATCAGCAATTGGAATACAGGATGTCGTCCAGAACAACTGGCATGACATTAAATATTTTACCTGAACCTGTAGCATTCCAGGCGAGTGATTACACAGGTGACTTCATTCCCTATACAACCCAACTGACCAGTGATGTTAAGTGGGAAGATATTATTGATGGAGTCCGGTTGTTTTATGAAAAACGTGTAGAAACTATCAAACCCGAAAGGGCACTCTACTGGAACCGCGATCTCTCTTCACCGGAGGCCTATGTGGCTTCAATTGCACCCAATCAGAAAAATTTCAGGTCTGTTCTTGGCGCTGTGGATGAGCGTGCCCCTGTGGCTATGGAAAGGTTGATCAAGGCGGGAGAAACAGATACGTATACAGTGCATGAAGTCCGCTGGTCGGTGTTAAAAAAGGTGATTCCCCGTCCGGCTCTGCAGGACTGGCCTGCACTGGATGTACCTGAACAGGTATTCGGTGAAGGTCTTTTGCTGGAACCAAAGGGTGAAACACGGGGTTATGTGATTGCACTTCCCGATGCCGATCAGGATCCTGAGGATTTAGTGGGAATGAATTCAGGAATAGACAAAGATTCTCAGTTTGCCCGTCGTTTAGTAGAAAATGGCTTTACCGTTGTGGTTCCTGTTATAATAGACCGTACCAACCGTTGGTCACGCAATACTAACCGTCCTTCACGAACCTGGATATACTCTCAGGGCCAGGAGATGGGGCGCACTGTAGGTGGCTATGAAGTACAGAAGATAGAGGCAGTGATTGACTGGTTTGTGGAAAAGGGCGGCAGCAGTGTAAAAGTTGGAATCGCGGGTTATGGAGAGGGCGGTCTTATAGCTTTTTATACCTCCGCCCTGGATGCACGTGTCCAGGCGACCCTGGTAAGCGGATATTTTGCACCCCGGGAAGAGATCTGGAAGGAACCTATTTATCGCAATCTATGGGGGTTTTTACGGGAGTTTGGCGATGCAGAACTGGCCAGTCTGATTGCTCCCCGTTCACTGATAGTAGAATACAGCAAGGTGCCTGATTATAAGGGCCCAGCAGGTGATGGCAAAGAAATAGAGCCTCCCGGTGAATTGTGGACACATTCCTTTACTGAAGTAGAGTCAGAATTCAACAGAATATCATCGTTGACAGGGAATAACCTTGGAAAACGAGTATTGGTTAATCAAGGCTTAGGAGATCCCATTTCCTTTGGTTCGGAAGAAGCAATGAATCAATTTATGAATCAGTTGGGTCACTCGAACCCTTTTTCACTATCCGATGATATACCAAATGATATCCGTAAAGGTTATGATGCTACTGCACGTATGGGACGTATGGTGGAACAGATGGTGGGACATACCCAACTGCTGTTGAGGGATAGCGAATATGTAAGGAAAGAATTCACAGACAGGCAAACAGATCAGGAGGAGTTACGGAACTATTTCAATGAAGAGTTAATCGGATGGTTGTATGATGACTTTCTTCCAATTAATGCCAGAACTAAAAAAGTTGAAGATCAACCCGGCTACACCTGTTATGATGTATTAATAGATGTATTACCTGACGTGGAACTCTGGGGAGTACTAAGTGTGCCCAAAGGTATTAAAGCCGGTGAAAAACGACCCCTTGTTGTGCTGCAACATGGCAGGGGAGGTAATCCGTGGACAGCGATGAGCAAGGGAGGATATCATGAAGTAGGGAGGAAGTTGGCTGATCGTGGGTTTGTGGTCTTTACTCCTTTTGGTAACTGGACAGGGGAGACCCGGTTCCGGTGGATCGACAGAGTAGCCAAGACTACCAAGGCGGGAATCTGGTCAACGGTAGCACGGGAACATCAGCAACTGATACGCTGGCTTAAAACACTTCCTTTTGTAGATCCGGCCAGAATTGCTATCTATGGAAAAAGCATAGGGGGACAGGCGGCAGCACTTATTGCTACCATGCTTCCGGAATATACCCTGAGCATCTCCTGTGCCTATTTTAATGAAGGAGCACGCAAAGAAACATCGGTCTATTTTCCCACAAGTTTTGTGTTTCATGTAGATTCTGAAATGCCCATGTGGAACCGGGGCCATACCATTGAATACGCCGAAATGGCCTACAGGTTGATTTTCCCCCGGCCTTTTATGGTAGAGCACGGAAGGCAGGACGGAATTGCCCCTCCGGGATGGGTGGAATATGAATACGCTAAAGTCCGCGACTATTATGAGCGTATGGGAAAAGGAGACCTTACAGAATTGGATCTGCATGAAGGTGGCCATATCATCAACGGTGTAATAAGTTATCCATTTTTACATATGCATCTGAATTGGCCCGAGCCTTGAAAAAATGCCATGGGCTTCACTGATTTTAAAGCTAATGCTGAATTTTCAGTTGAAAATTTATCCAGGGGAATTGATGTGTCCTCCAATCGTCATAAAGGCAAAACCGTTGATGGGTTGTATGTTGTCGGGACCATGGAAGCGGAATAGGAATTCTGTCACTTACGCTTAAGAATCTCTTTTACGATTTTTTCTTTTGCTTCATCAATGGCATTCGGGTCGCGTGTAAAATCCCTTATGCCTCTGCATATGGATTCAACGATCTGATCAACTTCTGATTCGCCGCCTGATTTTTTAAGCATAAACATAAGCTCCAGTTCTTCCAGTCCCTCACGGAGCAGTTCAAGACGGATAGAGCTGACAGGGCCGTATACATTTTCCTGTCCGGTATACCTTTCTGCCAGGTTACCAGGATATATCAGTGAACCTTCTCCGGAGAGGGGGTCATTGCAGCCGGATAGTTTCCAGGTTACAGGATCTATCCACGGGTCTTTAACCTCCCGCCAGAAGGTGGATGTCCAGTATAGAATGCCTCCCAGATCATATCTCCATGTAATCCATGATACCATGCGTGGATCAGCAGCTTCACGGTCAATGAAGTAATTCGGCTGGGGATATCGCTGATCACAGCTGATATACCAGATAACCTGCTCCCCTGCCTGCTGGCGTTCGGAAATGGCCTGGGTGTGTTCATCCCGCGCCAGGTAATTGCCATGTACACACCAGGCGTTCGCATGTCCGACAAAAGAGCCCCATTCAGGATTTTGGGGTAAGGGCTGTTCAGTAACCATAAATTGGATATCCGGGTCGACCTCTTTGATCAGTCCTGCCCATCTTCGAACCGCCTCATACTCGTCTGCTGTTCGTGGTTCATCCATAGGACACAGGAATGTTAATTTATTATACCAGCCGTTTTCACGGGCATGAGTGATAACCTGCCCGATATATTGCCTGACATAATGCATGTATGGTTCTGAAAAAGGCTGCTCTCCCGATTCACGCAGTATGCCTGGAGGTGCAGCAGATAGCTGGAACTGGAGGAGTCCCTTAGCGATAAAGAATTTTTCCATTCTTTTATCTGTCCACCTCAGCATGTAATTTTCATTTTCTATTCGTCCTTCCAGTCCAAATGACAACAAACCTCTGGGGTCCACCCTGTTGTTAAGGGCAAGCTCCAAATATTTATAATACAGTTCCTGGAATTCAGGACTATCTTCATCAAGGCCATGAGACCTGGCCACATCACCGGCACCAATCCTTATAAGGGCAAGATAGTGTCTCTCGGCTGGCATGGCAACATCCCAAACTGTTAATTTGATATTGACTTCACCTAATTTGCCTGTATTCGAGGATACACTGATTGTACCTTCGTAGGTGCCTGGTGCCTGGTCACCCGGCACGATAATGTCAACCCAGATTGGCTGATGGCGAAGTTCAGGGGGTCTCCCCCTTTCTCCTGAATGAATATTAAAAGGACGGGTGAGCGGTACAAGAGCGTCAGGCCAATAGCCTTTTTCCCCGTGAATGCCTGATGGGGTGTATACCTTGATAAGATGTTCGTAATAAAGGTATATATTTTCAGAGGGCAGGATTTCTTCTCCGCTACTCAGGGCAGTTATATTTAATGTAATCCCGGAAACATTAACCTGGTCCGCTGTCACAATCAATTGGAAAGGAACATGTTCTCCCCTGACGCCTGCCATACTGACCGTGTTGGTTTGTTCATTCCAGATCCTGTCGTGTGGTAGTTCTGAGAGCTTATCGTGCTGGATTTTTTCAGTGCATCCAGTTGCCCATATGCTGACATCTGCATATACATGGCAAGAGAAAACCATGCTTGTAAAAAGTATCCCAAACATTAATATTGGAATTGATACGCTGGAGACAGTTTGCTTTTTCATTTTATTAATATTTTTGTATATGAATTTATGAAATTTAATAAAATGAACAACCTTAATCGCCGGGAATTTATCTTTCAGTCTGCTGTTTGTGCCGGAGGCCTTTCACTTGGCTTATACTCCTGTGCAAAAAATAATGATGATCTGTTAAGAGGAGTACAGGATTTCTTTCACCACGTGGCCAATACGGATGGTTCTTTCCGCCCGGGCATTGACCCGGACTACAAAGGCACATCTGATACAGGCCTGTCCGGTATCGCAGCGCCAGCATACGCCACCATCATCTGCCATACGTTTGGGTGGTCTCTGCCTTATCCTGCGGAAACCACTGAGTTTTTCATTTCATGCCAGGAACCTGATGGTGCCTTCTATCCACCAACAGGTAGTATGGATCAAAATTCCCCCACTGCCAAATTATATAATACTCTACAGGGAGTGGTGTCCCTTCGTCTCCTGGGAGAGCAGCCCCGGTACGATCCCATGCCTGTGATCGATTACTTTTTTAAGGATGGAGAATTCATGGAGCTTCCGCTCTACACTACAAGTTTCTTTCCCCTTTTCTTCACCGCCCTGGGAAAGAAAATGCCGGACCACATAGACAGAAGAATGCGTGAATATATTATAAGGGAGCAAGCGGATGACGGCTATTTGAAGGATCATGTCGCAAACACATTTCATGCGGCCCATTATTTTCGCCTGATTGGTGAGCCTACCCCAAAAGCTGGTGTCATGATTGAACGTGTGATACAGGATCAGAAAGAGGACGGATCCTGGCATTTATGGGAACCGGACTGGGATGTTCATGCCTGTTTCGATGCATTATTTATTCTCCGGCAGCTTGGTGATCCGCTTGATCCCCGCATTAAACAAGCATACGAGAAAGCAACCGACTGGATATTGAAATGCCATAAACCTGATGGTGGTTTCACCCATTTTCCGGAAGAGATGATTTCCGATGTGGACGCTGTATACTTCCATGTAGGTGCGCTGGTTGAAGCAGGTTACCTGCAAATGCAAAAGAATCTTACGAATGAAGAGATCCTGGGCTGGGGACATGCCATGGACCCGGGGAAAAATTATTCATGCATCAATTAGTAATTGTCTTTTGAAGCTGATGATTTACACCTTTTCCGGTAGATCATAGGGAGATCTGTATGATTTGGTCAAATAAGTATCCGCTTCTGTATCATTAATGAAAGTCTCCGCATGTGGATTAAACCGTAAAGATCTTTTTAAATTGCAGGCGATATTTCCAAGGTGACAAAGCGATGTGGACAAATGCCCTTCCAGGATATCCGCATTAAGATCCTGCCATTTTCTTGATCTGACACAATCAATGAAATTTGTAAAATGATTAAGCACTGAATCCTTGGTAGCCGGATCTTCATTTGTAAATGCAGGGCCCTCTTCTTCACTATAGGATGAATAACCGCTGGGCAGAATTTTAATATCACTAAAATGAATCTGACATTTTCCAACATCTTCGTTGGCCATATTCATCCATCCTTTCGACCCGAAGATCAGGTTTCCAATCCTGATGCCGCCTTCTGCGTTTGTGCTCAGGCCTCTTACTTCGAATTGAAGGATGCTGCCGTCATCATATTCAAACTCCATTTGCTGGATATTCGGAGTTTCCTGATCACTATCCCAGATAAAATAGTTGCCGGTTCCCTGTATCCTCACAGGATGTGTTAATTTGTTCAGGGTCCATCTGCTGATATCGGCCTGGTGAATGCCCTGGTTTCCAAAATCACCATTACCCGTATCCCAGAACCAGTGCCATTTATAATGAAACCGGTTTTCATTGAATGGCCGGTAAGGTGCAGGCCCGAGAAATGCGTCCCAGTTTACCCCTTCCGGAACTGTGCCATTTTTCACATGCCCGATGCTGCCGCGTGGTTTCAGACATAGTCCTTTTGCCATATAAATATCTCCCAGTCCGCCGTCATTCAAAAAATTTATTGCCTGAAGTGTAGCTATATTGCTTCTCGCCTGCGTACCGGTTTGAACCACGCGGTCATATTTTCTGGCTGCCTCCACCATTTTTCTACCCTCCAGTATCGTGTGAGAAACGGGCTTCTCCACGTAAACATCCTTCCCTGCCTGGCAGGCCCAGATGGTCTGTAGTGCATGCCAGTGGTTAGGTGTGGCTATGGATACAACGTCAATGTTTTCATCCTCCATGACTTTCCGGTATTCCGTTTCTGTCGCAGGTTTATATCCTGTTAATTTTTCAACTTCCGCAACCGCCTCCGGTAACAATCTTTGATCGATGTCACACAAGGTGGCAATTTTTACATTAGGTATTTTTGCCAGAGCACGGTAATGATCCTTACCCCTGCTGCGGATACCAATAACCGCCACATTTATTGTGTCATTCGGACTTTTTTGTTTTGAAGGCAGATTTATCATGGGGCTACCAACAAAAGCACCAGCGGTCGCCACGCTTGATTTTTTTAAAAATGAACGTCTGTCTATGTTTTCCATAATTGTCGTAACTTTCATTCTAAATGTATTAATAATAGCTGATTAATCAAATATATTTTAATTGATTATGCAGATACTGGCACAAGCTTCCGCCCTCTTTTTGTATTCCCAGTCTGACACTTTAAAAAAGATGTAATGAGAAAAATTATTCGAAGTTTACTATTTGTTGTTGTTTTTAGCACAGGACTGGCTGGTATCGAACCGGTTACAGGGCAGCATATTCCTGTACCAAATTCGGTGATAAGGGTGGTTGAAGGGAAAGTTAATTTTAATGCCAGGAGAGGTGGCGGATTCCCGGTAATCGATGGGAAATTGGATGATGGCTGTTGGGAAAAAGCCAGCAGGATTTCTGGTTTTAATGGCGTTGAGGGCAGGAGACAGGAGGTAGATCAGCAAACAGAGGTTTGCCTCATATATAATGACCAGGAAGCATGGCATGGAAAAGGAGCCATCAGGTTATATCTTGGATTTAAATGCAATGAATCTTATATGGATAAGCTCGAAAGGATTGGAGGATATTACAGAGATGCGTTTTATCCAAACAGGGAAGCGCTCAATCAGACACGCGCCCATAAGGAAGCCTATTTCATATTGGGAGACGAAGAGAAGTATCCACACTGGGAGCATCAGCATGCATTTTCAAATAATTATTGGTCCGAAGAAAGAGCTTGTTTTGTTGAAGAAATAATGGGTAGAGAGCTCCTGGAAGGGGATAAAATAGTCGGCGACACTGTAAGGCTGCATTTATCGCGAAGAAACGGGATCGTGAATGAGAACAGTAGTTGGAACGGGATATTGGTCTTTGGAGAAGCAACAGATCCTGTTTGCGAAATATCGACCTTCGGAGATCTTACTATGGGAGAAAACAGCATTCAATATCATGTGATAAATAACAGTGTTTCACCTGTAACATTAAAGGCTACAGTTAAGATCTTTCCGCTCTCAGGCGTAAAATATTCATATGAACTATATAGTCTGATGAAACTTGACAGTATTCAGCTTTCGGGTAAACCATACACTTTCGCGAATCAAACAGATCTTCCAGGCAGAGAGATGAAGAAAGCCAGTGTGCAGTATTCCGTTAAAGAAGAGGGAGAGCATTATCTGACATTCACCCTTTCTGACCCGGAGAATGGGACAATATATTATCGCACGGGGTTTCTGTTTTCTGTTTCTCCTAATAAGAAAAATCTGACAGATATGAGAATACGGTTAGATAATTTTAAGGGATCAATTTCTGAAAGTCCAAGGGACGTGAAGGCAGGTTTAACAGAAGAATTTGCTGTCCTGGACAAAGAGCACCGGAGCCTCGAAAAGGGAGCAGTAAAGGCTCCGGCTCAGGGAAGTTGGGATCTTCTGACTGAGAGCGTGAATGAACTCGATAAAAAGATAGATAAGTTTGGATATAAAATTGGAAGTTATAAAGCTTTCACACACCCCCAAAATCGTGGCTTGTCCGGCACATGGGAAAAGCTGGAATATGGTTTGGGGATTGAAACGAATTTAACAAAACTACGAAGGGATAAACCGTTCACGGGTGAGATAATTGATAGTGCATGGATCTCAGCTTGCGGGAATGAATTTGAAGGATTTCAATTGGTGATCCTTCCTTTTGAAAAAGATCTGACAGATATTAGCGTGAAAGCCACTGATCTTAAAAACGGGGGAAAAGGAACAAGTATAAGCAGCAGTAATATACAAATAAGTGCTGTTGATTACGTAGAGACTAAACGTCCGACCTACGAAACAGAGTACGTGGGATGGTGGCCCGATCCGCTTGTACCCCTGGAGATGCCGTACTTTGGCGATGTAATTGCAGATCACATGCTTCAGCCTGTCTGGGTAAGTGTTTACGTTCCTTCTGATACGCAGTCCGGGCAGTATGAGGGAGAGATAACCGTATCTTTTTCCAACGCTCATGATCTTAAAGTTAAACTGGTGGTAAACGTCAGAGACTTTAACATTTCTGTTACTCCACATATTAAAGAATTCTTCCGTTTAGGAGGAGGTTGGAATAATTTTTATAATCAAGAGATGACTCCTGAAATGTTCAGGGAATGGTCTGCTTTTCAACTGAAATACAGGATAGGTCAACCCAGCCAGAGCTTTGGCAAAGTTCGTAAACCTGATGGTTCCTGGGATTATTCGATTGCACATGAAAATATCGAATTTTGCTTAGAAAGAGGTACGAATGTATTTGATCTGGGGTTTCCGTCTATCAGGAACCTTACCCCTGAAGGAGTCGAAGAAGCGATGGATCATCTTGTGGATAACAGCAATCATTTAAAGGGAAAAGGATTGTTTCAGTATGCACTGGTTGAGCCACTTAATGAAGTTTCAGCGGATGTGACAAAGCCTTTTTATACGAAAATTAAGAAAGCTGTTCCTGAACTGCAGATTCTGCAGAAAGGAGGAGGAAGTAATTATTATGATTACTGGATCAAAGGGGAAAAGCCACCCCTTGAAGGAGTCCTGGATATATGGTGCCCGGATTATATTCCACCTCCCTCGTGGGATCCGGCAATCAAAGAACGGCATGATGCGGGGGAACAATGCTGGGCTTATCATGATTACATAGACTGTGTTATGGATAAACCTGCCATAAATTTAAGGAAGATCCACTGGCGAGCCTGGGCACGTAAGCTCGATGGTCTTGCATACTGGTCGACAACATTCTGGCCTTATAATGTAAGAAGAGGTGAACCTGTCAGGGATAAGTGGCCAAACAGCCCATGGGAAACAATGAGCCATCCTATGGGTAACGGTGACGGTCATTTTATTTATCCGGGACCGGATGGGCATCCTTTAAGTTCTTTCAGATTGGAAAATTTGCGGGATGCGCAGGAGGATTATGAGTACCTGTATACTTTACGGGCGCTTACAGATAAGCTGAAGGATTCAAATGAAGAAAGATACCAGGATTTAATAGATGAATCGGAAAAATTACTGGATGTGGATAACGCACTGCCAGATCCTGTTTCCCCGGAAATGCT